>OJJJ01000094.1_pt1 | contig 60950 bp, 42 predicted proteins | sample 1596311 | NCBI WGS metagenome assembly OJJJ01 (sample SAMEA4350140, study PRJEB24818) | metagenome | biome: human; feature: gut; material: faeces | place: Denmark | collected 2013-09
TCAACATTGAGGTTTATTTGTCATGCCCTAAAATTCTTATTATAGAACCTTAACATAAAAATAGCTCTTTTGTCAGTGTTGGTGCGGGTGCAACGCACCTCGCACCCCAACACTTGACAAAGAGCCTCTTTAAATGCATAATTGTATTATTTATTTCTATTCTTTTGTAAAAACTCAGGAATTTTAATGCCACCGGATTCCTGTGTATTTGTAGGTCTAGTGTAACTTGGTGTTGAAAAGTTAGATGGTTGTGGTGTAAATGATGGAGTAACATTATTACTCACTTCCGGTTTATTAAACGTTGTTTGAGTACTTGGTTTATTATATGTAGGTAATGTACCCGATCCAAGACCAACCTTATTCGTCGTGTTACTTTTCAAGAAATCAGCTGTTTTTACAGTGTTTTGAGAAGACTTATCTTCCAAACCAGTTGCAATAACAGTGATAATCACTTGATCTGGAGTCGATTCATCATACATTGCACCAAATATAATATTGGCAGAATCACCAGCTAATTCTTGTACAAATGTAGCCGCTTCATTGGCTTCAATTAAGCTAATATCTCCAGATATATTAATAATAACATGGCTTGCACCTTGAATTGTAGTTTCTAACAATGGAGATGTAATCGCATGCTTAACAGCTTCCGTACACTTATCATCTCCTACACCAAATCCGATACCAATGTGAGCAACGCCCTTATCTTTCATTACTGTTTGAACGTCTGCAAAGTCTAAGTTAATTAAACCAGGAACATTGATTAAGTCAGTGATACCTTGTACACCTTGTTGAAGAACTTCATCTGCCTTTCTAAGAGCGTCTGGCATAGTAGTTCTACGGTCTACAATTTCAAGTAACTTATCATTTGGGATCACAATCAATGTATCAACGTTTTCTTTTAACTTTTCAATACCATTGATTGCATTATTCATTCTTTGTTTCGCTTCAAATTTAAATGGCTTTGTAACAATTCCAACGGTTAAAATACCCATGCTTTTTGCGATATTAGCAACAACAGGTGCTGCACCAGTACCAGTACCTCCACCCATTCCACATGTGACAAATACCATATCAGATCCTTTGATGATTTCCGTTAATTCCTCACGACTTTCTTCAGCAGCTTTTTCACCGATTTCTGGTTGTGCTCCCGCTCCAAGTCCCTTCGTTAATTTTTCTCCTATTTGTACAACCTGTGGCGCTTTGCAATTCTTTAAATGCTGCTTGTCCGTATTTACACAAACAAAGTCAACACCTAATATATTCTCTTCAATCATGCGATTTACCGCATTATTCCCTGCTCCACCAACTCCAACTACAAGAATTTTAGCAGCAGAATCTGATTCATTCACTCTTATCTCAAGCAAGGTACTTCCTCCTTTTAATTACAATGGGCTCTCTTTACACCCATTTGTTATTTCCTTCTATACGCATATTATACCCCTCAAAAAAAGTACAACATATAGTGCATTTTTACAAATAAATTTATTATTCTATACTATATAATATAATCTATTATAGAAATAATCAAGTATAATTTACATTTTTTATAGTTTTTTGTTATTTTAAAAATATTTCAAAGCGCTTTATTTCAAAGGCTTTGCAGGAACCGTCGTGTTATCTTTTGAATAATTTCTCAAATCAAAAGTATATTTTTTATTACCGGCATGTTCTAGGATCGATGATAAGGCAGCAAGCTGCTCGTCATAGAAATCTCGACTCCCTAATAAGACAACACTTCCATTTGCTTCCAACGTTACTTCATAACTAGAATTAAACTGTATGGTCTGCACAGATAATTTGTGTGATTGTATTAATTTTGTCATATCTAAAATCGTGTCAAACAAAGTACTCTTTTGTACCTTAAGTGGTTGGTGTAACATTACCTGGTCGTATTTTAAACCAAGTATCAGTGGAACACCATCCACTCTTTCATTCGAACTTTCGACAATAATACCATCTTTATCAAAATACATATATCCGCCCATAACCTCAACACAACCAATCACAAGTTTTTCATACACCCGAATCTTGATTGTGTTTTTGTCTACCATTTCATAATCTAGTTTCTCTATAAACGGTATCTCTTTCTCTTTCGTGATTTTCTGTCTTAAATAAAACAGCAGTGTTATACGATCGGTCGGTTTAACAAAGAGTTTTTCCTTTATCTCCTCTTCCGAATAATGGTTTACACCTTCAATAACAACATGCTTTACTCTACCATTTAACAATACAATGATACAAATAAAAGCTAGTAAAAGACATGCAATTGTTAATTTTGTTAAGAAATTCATGGGACGTTTTTTATGAATCCTTTGTATGGGTCTTACCATGTCCTATCAATTCCTCCTTAGGTAACATTTTAATTTGGGCTCCCAATTGTCTTAGATCCTTACATATATCTTCATAACCACGATATATATAATCCGTGTTATCGATAATTGTACTACCCATAGCAGTCAACCCCGCAATTACCAAAGCCGCACCACCGCGCAGTTCTTTGGCCTGAATTTCTGCTCCTACCAATTTTTCTACTCCAGTAATAATTGCACGATTATTATCTGTATGAATGATTGCCCCGAGTTTTTTTAGTTCATCGACAATTAAAAATCTCGCTTCAAAGATGTTTTCAATTAGCGTACTCTCTCCACTTGCTGTACATAACATCGCCATAAATTGCGACTGCATATCCGTTGGAAAGGCTGGGAACGGCTTTGTTTCAATCTGTAACGGCTTCAATCGCTCCGTGCGTTCGATATAACAATGCTCTCCCGACATACGAATCTTTAATCCAGCTTTTTTAAGTTCCATCAACACTGCAGATAGTTCATATTCATTCACACCATGTAACCATGCTTTTCCACCTGTTGATGCAACGAGTGTTAAGTAAGTCCCTGCTACGATACGATCTTTCGGCACCAAAAAGCTTGTATCGTTTAATTGCTTTACACCAATTATTTTAATTGTACTTGTTCCAATTCCTTCAATGTTTGCACCCGCGGAAACTAAAAAATTACAAAGAGCAATAATTTCTGGCTCCATAGCAGCCCCATTGATAACGGTTGTTCCAGTTGCCAATACAGCAGCTAAAATAATATTCTCTGTCGCACCAACGCTTGGAAAACTCAAATGAATTTCATTGCCAACGAGTTTAGTCGCCTCACAAATCAGTTTTTCATCTTCACAGAATTTTTCAACAACGCCCATTTCTTTTAATGCTTTTAAATGCAAGTCAATTGGACGTTTACCGATGGAACAACCACCTGGATAAGCAACTACTGCTCGTTTATTTCTACCTAATAGTGCTCCTAAAAACAAAATAGAGGCTCGTGTTTTTTTTGCGATTTCTTCTGAAATTTCTTCTTGTTCTAATCTAGTTGCGTCTACAACCAATGAATTATTATTCCACGTTATACTACAACCAAGCGCTTGTAACACTTCGGTCATGTGAGAAACATCAGAGATATTCGGGCATCCAATAAGTACGCTAATGCCTTTATTAAGTATCGTAGCTGCAAGTATTGGTAATACTGCATTTTTCGAACCCTGTATCTCCAACTCTCCATATAACGGTATACCACCCGTAAGTTCTATGGAAGACATATATGCACCTCAAAATAGGAATATAGTATTATACTATGCCATCCGTTAGAAATCGTGCGTAAGCGAACGTGTATCGATAATTCTATCGGATTCTTTTATCTTTCGTGTTGTATCTGGTTTGAAACACTAAGAACAATTCCCATTTCGATTAAAAGTACCATAAGAGAACTACCACCATAGCTGATGAATGGTAGTGGAATACCAGTGGATGGTATGGAATTTGTTACTACTGCTACATTAATTAATACCTGAACTGCAATATGTGCTAAAACACCAGTTGCGATCAATCCTCCATACAAATCCGGGGAATTGATTGCAATGACAAACAATCTCCAAATGATTAATAAAAACAACATAATGACTGCAATTGCGCCAAACATACCAAGTTCTTCACATATAACAGAAAAAATCATATCATTATGTGCCTCTGGAATAAAACCTAGTTTTTGCATACTATTTCCAAGGCCTTTACCAAAAAGACCACCGGATGCAATTGCGTATAAACCTTGAAGTATTTGATATCCTTTTGGATGGTTTTCTACGTCCCTCCAAACTGCAATTCTTTCACTTCGATAAGAAACACCAAAAACTAGAAGTGTTCCTAGAGCAACAAAAACTCCGCCGGATACAAAGAAGTACGCCTTTTTTCTACTTGCAACAAAACAAATCGCAACCATGATTGATAGTATAATGAGTGCAGTACTAAAGTTTTCTGCAACTACCAATCCTAGTAAGGGTCCAACAAATACTACTACCCTTACAAAGCCCCAAAAGTTATCCAGCCTTTTTGGTGCAAGCTGTACAATATAAGCTACAAAGAGCACAACACACACCTTAGTAAGTTCGGATGGTTGGAATTTAATACCTGCAATGTTAATCCAACGTTGAGAACCTTGTGTTACATCACCAAAAATTAATACTACGGTTTGTAATATCAAACATAAAAGGTATAATGCAGTCACAGGTCGTATCTTAAGTATCGGTAATTTGTTTATGTAAAAATGATAGTCAATTTTAGAGATAACTATCATTAAAGGAATACCTGCGATAACAAACATTCCTTGTTTCCTTAAGAATAATGTTGGGTCGTTGTAGTACTTCGATGCATTATAGGAGCTTGTGCTATAAATCATTATTAAGCCGAAGCACACCAAAAATATGATTAAGAATAGTAAGCTGTAATCATAGTACTTACGCCCTTTTCTTCTTTTCCCTTGTTCCATCTCTTCTCTGGTCAAATGCTTCACCTCTTCTTACTTAAACTTAATCTTTTAGAGCATGAACGTACTCTTTGAACATGTTTCCACGTTCTTCATAGTTTTTAAACATGCCCCAACTTGCGCAACAAGGTGATAACAAAACAGACTCACCTGCATTTGCATGGGTTGCGCAAAAATCAACTGCTTCTTTTAAACTATCCACAATAACAATATCGTGGAATCCCAATTTTCTCGCAGCATTTGCAATCTTTTCTCTTGTTTGCCCCATTAGTACTAAATACTTAACTTTTCCTTCAAACGCACGAATCCAATCATCGTATTCTGAATCTTTGTCATAACCTCCACCAATCAATAAAGTTTTTGTTTGCATAGCCTTTACTGCTTGAATGGATGCATCTGGATTCGTACCTTTGGAGTCGTTATAGTACTTTACTCCTTGTTTGGTAGTCACATATTCAATTCTGTGTTCCACCCCTTTGAACTCTACTAATGCTTTATATATGAAAGACATAGGTATGGAGGTCGCAATCGCCATTCCAGCGGCGGCCATTACGTTTTCATAATTATGTCTGCCAAATATCTTTAATTCGTGAATGTTACAAATTGTTGTTTCTACATTATCATTCTTATAAATAATATTATCGTTGAATAAATATATTCCTTTTTCCAACTTTCTTTGACTTGAGAACCACAACACATTCGTTTTTGCCTGTTCGCCTAAATTTCTTAATTCTTTGTCTTCATAATTTAAGACACAGGTTTCATTCGCTCCTTGGTTCATCATAATATTCGCTTTCGCTTTTATATACGCCTCCATTGTATGATGGCGATCAAGATGATCTGGAGTAATATTTAAAATTGCACTTACGTTTGGTACAAAGTTATGAATTGTTTCTAATTGAAAACTACTCATTTCCGCTACCGTTATACTATCCTTCGTTGTATTTTTTGCCATGCTAGTATACGGAATACCGATATTTCCAACAACGAATACTTCTTCAAAATATGTTTTCATAATTTCTCCAACCAGTGTTGTCGTTGTTGTTTTACCGTTCGTACCAGTAATTGCAATAATCTTACCTTTTGAAAATTGATACGCTAGTTCAATTTCTCCCCATATTGGAGTACCCATCTTACGTAACTCGTTAATGTAGTCAAGGTCGGTTGGAACTCCAGGGCTTAATACTACTAAATCCATTGCCTGCATAACTGCCTTAGATAAATCTCCTAAGATTATGTGTCCTTGAAACTCTTTTGGTAGCTTCTCTTTGATGGTGATTTCAGATTGATTTGTATTGGAATCATAGATGTAGATATTTGCTCCCTCATCCATCAACAATTTCACTGCTGAAATCCCACTGATTCCAGTTCCAACTACCAAAATATTTAGACCTTTTAACTCCATACTAACCTCCATGTGCCTACTGCATTACATAGGCCCTAAATTTAAATCTTATTCATTATAGGTCATTCCAAATATAAAATCAAGCTACTGTTATTCTCTATTACATCACCTGGTAGCGGAAACTGCTCTTTTACGACATTTCCTTCTCCTAGGTAATAAATATCATCAAATGGGTACAATTTCACTTGTTTTATGACTTCTGACTTTTCTAAATTTGTGAAATCTGGAACTTCAAATGTTCCTATGTTATAGTCTTCTTTTTCTTGTTCTGTATAAACTGGTTCAATTCCAAGATAAGGTAAAATATTATCAAATACTTCGGATATAACCGGTGCCGCAATTGTTCCACCATAATAAATTCCTACTGGTTCATCGATTAAAACAATCGCCATAACCTGTGGATTTTCTGCTGGTGCAAATCCAATAAAAGATGAGATATATTTCCCAGAGCGTCTAGGTAATTTCTCCGATGTAGCAGTCTTACCTCCAATTCGAAAACCTGGCAAATATGCTCTTTTACCGGTACCTTCAGAAACAACTGCCTCTAATAAGGATTTCATTGTTTCAGATGTAGCTTTTGATACCACATTCGGCGTTGTTTCATAGTCAATGGTATCTATGGTAGTTCCTTCAGCATTGTTAATTTTAATACCAAAGTGTGGTGTAACTAATGTCCCACCATTAACAACCGCACTTGATGCTACAAGTAACTGTAGTGGAGTGATTTGAAACGATTGCCCAAATGTCATGGTTGCCAATTCAACTGCACCAACATTTTCTAGCTTGTGTTTGATTGAATTCGCTTCTCCAGGTAAATCAACGCCTGTTCTTTTTGTTAATCCAAGTCGGTCAAAATATTCATAAAACTTTGTCGCACCAACTCTTGCACCAATCTCCATAAACACTGGATTACAGGAGTTTTTGATGCCATCAACAAAAGTTTCACTACCATGCCCACCAACTTTATGACACCTTATCTTTCTATCTTCTACTATTTTATACCCTGGACAATAAAATCTATCATTTAGCGAAACAACTCCTTCTTCAAAAGCCGCCGTTGCAGTTATAATTTTAAATGTAGAACCAGGTTCATACGTATCACTTATCGCTGGATTTCTCCACATATTATTTAGTAGGTTTGTTTTTTCTTGATCTGTTAATGTTACACCTTCATACTTCTTTGTTAAATATGGATTCAGTTCATACGGACTATTTAAATCAAATTCAGGCACACTTGCAATTGCATAAAGCTCACCATTTTGTGGATTCATAATGACAATCGTCGCACTGTTTGCGCCTTTTGCTTCCATCACTTTTGTCGCCGCTTGCTCCGCATACATTTGAATATTCACATCAAGACTTGTATAAAGACTATTTCCAGGAATCGGCTCAATTCTATTCTCTGCAGCATTTTCAATTTCAATACCATGAGCAGTCGCCAACGTTAATATGGTACCATTTACTCCTTGAAGATAAGAGTCATACTCTACTTCAAGCCCAATAATACCTTGGTTATCGCTTCCTGTAAAACCTAATACCTTCGATGCTAGACTGCCATACGGATAAAATCTTTTATAATCTTCATCCACCATAACACCGTCTAATGAAAGGTTACGAATGTAATCTGCTGTCTCTTTATCTACATTGGATTTGACACGTTCAATGGAAGAATATTTCTCAACTCTTTTTCGAACCGTAGCCTCACTTAAATTCAGTGCTTTTGAAAGAGCAGAAATAACAGCTTCTGGATCAGTAATTTGATTATGTATTACCGATATCGTCGATACTGGTTTATTCGTAGCAATGACAGTACCATTCCTATCATAAATCGTACCACGTTCTGCCTTTATACTTCTCTCTCTTTCATGTAGCTCTTGTGCTCTTACAGCATATTCATCCGATGCAATAACCATTAAATAAAACAATCTACCTACTAAATATGTGGAAATAACAGCGATCACTGTAACAACCATCAATAAATTCTTACGATTATGCGATTTATAACGAAACATAGTTTTTCCTTTTCTGGTTAGCTTTGTTTCATTTTATTATAAAATGCATTAGGATATGATAGCTTTTCACAAAGTGTTCATAATTTCATGCAATATAAGCACAAAATTAATTTGATTCATCCGGAAGTACATCTGCTGTGCCCTCGTCTTGGGATGGATCATAGATAAAATCATCTAAACTTGTACCTTCACCAGTTTCCTGATTGCTGTTTGCATCACTGTTTGGATCCTTAGATTGATCTTTATTCACTGGTAAATCAACTTTATAGTCAATCTCGCCTTCCGGATAAATTCCTAGAAATGGAAGTACATCGCTTAAAATCTCACTGGTTAATTTCGTAGCAACAGAACTCATCGCTTTTTTCTCTTCATCGTGTACCTCGTCTATCACAGTGTAAATAACAACTTCAGGCTTATCCGCAGGTACCCCACCAATGAATGATACAACATATTTCTTAGCACTTCTTGGTAACTTTTGTGCAGTTCCTGTCTTACCACCAACCTTATATCCTTTTACTTGCGCTTGTTTGGCAGTACCTTCGTCTACTGTTAATAACATCGCTTCGCGGATAAATTCCGAGGTAGATGAAGAAACTGTTTCAGTCACTAAAACATTATCATAGGATTCTAACGTTGCACCATTTGCATCTCTAACTTCTTTAACAACATGAGGTTTATAATAATAGCCACCATTTATTAAAGAGCTATATGCAGCTACCATTTGAGGCATCGTTACTGTAAAACCTTGTCCAAAACTATTCGTTGCTAACTCTGTAACATTTAATTGATCTAAACTATAAAGTTTGCCTTCCGCCTCTGCTGGTAAATCGATTCCTGTCTTTTTCCCTAATCCAAAATGTTCTTGATAATAATGAAAGAGATTTTTTCCTTCCAATGCACCAATCTCCATAAGAGCAGGGTTACAAGATTTCATAAGTGCTTGTGCTAAAGTGACATAACCATGACCACTTTTATTATTGCAATGAATCGTCCAACCGCCGACGGTAACATGTCCGGTACATAAAAACGTAGATTCTGGAGTAACTAAATCCTCTTCCAAACCTGCCGCTACTGTAATTGGCTTAAATGTCGAACCTGGCTCAAAGGAGTCACTTACCGCAAAGTTTCTCCACATTTTATATAAGGCATTCAACTTTTCTTCTTCTGTCATTTTCTTTACTTCTGCGTCTGTATAATATTTTGACAGATCATAAGGATCATTTAAATCATATCCTTCGTTGGATGCCATTGCTATAATACCACCCGTGTTCGGATTCATTAAAATAACAGCGATGTTCTCACTTCCAACTTCTTCTTGGAACTTTTTAATATGTTCTTCTACAATTCTTTGTGCATTCACATCAATTGTGGTAACAATTGTATTTCCATCTTGCGCTTCCTTAACGGTACGTTTAAGATTTAGTTCTGCATCAAAATAACCATAAGTACGTCCATTTACACCATTGAGTGTTGAATTATAAAATTGCTCTATTCCCCCAGTACCAACGTTCTCTGTGTTAGAAAATCCTAATACATGGGAAGCTAAACTACCATATGGATAATTACGTATATACTCTTCCTCAAACCAAACACCCTTAATATTCTTATCTTTCGATGATAGTTCTTCGAAGGCTGCAACCATTTCATAATCTTGCTTTTTTAAGATTTTTTCATAGGAGCTTGTACTTTTTTCTTTGACAAGTGCCTCAATGGTTGCTTTTTCAATACCAAATACTTCGTTTAAAGCATTTACGGTAGGTTCTAAATAATCTTCTTTCGTTAGTACGATTTTAGGATCTAAAATAACATTATACACTTTATCACTGGAAGCTAAAATAGTACCTTTGGCATCTACAATACTGCCTCGTTTAAATGGCTTGGTCGAACTTACATAACTTTGTTGAGAAAGTACTCTTTTTTCATAACGCGCACCATCTTTATGATTTAAATAAATCAAACGACCAATTAGTGTAACCATAACGGCTAATAAAACACAAAAAACAAGCAATAACTTTGCTTGCATTCGTGAGTTAAATTTTTTAAGTTTCTTTTTCTTAGGTTGTCTGCTCATATTAACTCCTTATGTCTCTTTTGTCTATGGCAGCAATTTATCCAAAAGTGATTCTTTGTCTACTTCTGGAATATCACTATATTGTCTTACATAACCGACATCATTTTTATCATAAGTGATGATTTTATTTTTATTTGGAAATACCATTCCTAGCTCACCGACTGCTATGTTATAAATTTTTTGTAAATCAATTGCCTCTGCCAATGAATTCTTCATTGCGTTGTTGGTGTCTTTTAAATCTGCTAATGTATTTTCCAATTTAATAATTTCTTTATCAAGTTGTGTCACTCCTGATTGCACATTTAAGTATTCTACACAAACAGAAAGTGTGCTAATAATAGCAATCGTCAAAATCACCATTGACAGAAAATCAATCCCTCTACTAACCTCCGGTTTACGTGCAGGTTTTGTTTTCTGCGTTTGATTTGGCCTTCTAATTACTTGTTCATCATAACCATATCGGTCACGCTCAGGTACAACTGCCAACTTTCTAGCAGTATTTCCTGAAACGTACAATGATTGATTTGATTGATACTTTCTTTGTTTCGCGTCCATGCTTTTATTCCTCACTTCCCTCTTTTACATATTTCCTTCTTTGGAATTTTATTTTCTTTCGAATACTCGCAATTTGGAGCTTTTTGATCTAGAATTATATTCCATCTCTTCTTCCGATGGTATAATAGGTTTTCTTGTAATGTTAATTCCTTTCGATTCCTTACCACATACACATACTGGAAAGTTTGGTGGGCATGTACAAGGATTTTCATTCTTTTTAAAATTAACTTTTACAATACGATCTTCAAGTGAATGAAATGTTATAATACTAAGTCTTCCTCCTGGATTTAATAAATCAATCATATCATCCAGTGAATTACTAAGAACTTCTAGTTCTTTATTTAGCTCAATACGTATTGCCTGAAATGTCTTTTTCGCTGGATGTCCAGTATTCATACGTATCTTCATAGGTATTGCTGCTTTTATCGCTTCAACTAATTGAAAGGTTGTTTCAATTGGTTGTTCATTTCTCATACGAACAATATGTTTCGCAATGTTCTTTGCAAATTTGTCTTCCCCGTAATCTCTAATAATCCGATATAAATCAAATTCACTATAGTTATTTATAATATCTTTTGCAGTCATTGCATTTCTAGTATCCATTCTCATATCAAGTGGTGCATCTTCTTTATAAGAGAAACCGCGTTCCTTTGTATCTAGCTGGTAGGAAGATACCCCTAAATCAAGTAAAATACCATCGACTTTGTCAATGTTTAAATCCTTTAATACATTTTTAATATTGCAATAATTACTACGTACAAAAGTAACTTTATCACCATACACAGCCAAACGTTTGCTCGCTGCGCTTAATGCATCCTCATCTTGATCAATTCCTATATATCTTCCATGTTCACCTAAATGTTTACATACTTCAAAAGCATGTCCACCGCCACCTAAAGTTCCATCTACATAGATACCGTCTGGCTTTACATTTAGACTGTCTACTGTTTCTTGTAAAAGTACGGAAACGTGTTTAAATTCCCCCGAGATTTTTTCATTCTTATCTGTCATTGTTCTACCCTGCATGCCACTATAAAGTTGAAAGAATCATTCTCATAATAAAACTGTTTGGCAGGCCTTTCTAATATTATTGTTCTTCATTTTTAAAATATAATACCAATGTATAGTATTTAAATTATTTGGAAAGTGATTCTAGAAGCTAAGTCCAAATTCAGACATATGGTCCGCAATATCATCCATATTATCATAGCTATTGTTTTCCCAGCGTTCTTTGCTCCATATCTCTATTTTGCTCAAAACTCCAACAAATACAACATCCTTATCAAGACTAGCGTGTTCCCTTAACTTACTTGGTATTAATATTCTACCCTGCTTGTCCACTTCGCAATCAGCAGCTCCAGCCATAAAATAACGTTGTAACTGTCTTGCATCTTTATTACCCGGAAGATTTTTAAGTTGATTTACGAAGGTGAGCCATTCCTCGTTTGGATATACAAACAAACAACCATCAAGCCCTAATGTAACAACAAAGTTTTCACCTAGTGCTTCACGAAACTTAGATGGTACTATTATTCTGCCCTTGGCATCAATCGTATGATTGTATTCTCCCATAAACATAAGCTTCACCTACCGTTTTTTACTCCACTTTCAACCACTTGTAACTACTTTTCACCACTTTTCACCACTTATAGTTCTATGATACTCCACTTTATTCAAAAAATCAAGCAGTATTAAACGAAAAAAAAGTGATGAAAACACTGGAAAACCGAGTATTTTCATCACTTTACTACATATAGTATAAGCATAATTTCCTATACTATATTTACTACTTTATTTTATTATTATTCTATGTCTTTTTCGCCGCCTTCTTAAATATGGGTACATTTTCCTATTTTTCAACAAGACACTTTTCATTCCTATTTATTCTATGACTGCATTAGATATAACATGAAATTAGCTCTTCACACATAATGAGCTAGTTTTCCAGAAATTTTAATTAAGCAATTGAAAGAAGCCTGGAAAATAGCTCCAAATCAAATAATGCAATGAATCCCAGTGGAATACACCCCAACAAGAAACAAAAAGGCAGAAAAAAAAAACTGCTTACGCAGTTTTTTTCTTTACAAGTATTCTTTTTACTATAATAATCGTTACTGAGACAATAACTAAAATAGCTGATAACAGTTGGGATACAGCGATTGGCGAGTTCCATAAGAATAATTGATCCGTTCTAAGACCTTCAATCCACACTCTTCCTAATCCATAACCGGCTAAATACAGTAAAAATATCTCACCATTAAATTTCTTATGTTTTGAGTAAATTACTAATATGATTAATAGTATTAAATTCCAAACTGATTCGTATAAAAAGGTAGGATGCACTTGTATATATTGTATACCATCGATTAATTTCGTATTATTTCTTATTTCAAGAATACGCTCTAATGCATCCGGTCGATCTGCATAGCGACTTGTGAGAGTTGCGAGCGAGCAGGTATAATCGCTACTTACTGCATTAATATCAAGTTGCATAGCAAAGAATCCATCGGTGAATTTTCCAAACGCTTCTTTATTAAAGAAATTTCCCCAACGTCCAATAATCTGCCCTACTAACAGACCTAATATGCCCGTATCTGCTAGTACTGTAAAGGAAATCTTTTTAATTTTACAATAGGCATATCCTGTTATGATTGCAGTAATCACACCACCATAGATTGCCAAGCCACCAGTACGTAGATTTAAAATCTGAATTGGATCTGAAGAAAATTCAGACCATGCAAAGGCAACATAATATAATCTAGCTCCTATGACAGATAAAATAATCGCATAAAGCGCAAAATCAAGATACAGTTCTGGGTTTTGACCAGTTCTCTTTGCCTGCCACTGTGCCATTAAAACCCCAAGAATCATGCCCGTTGCAATAATTACTCCATAAAAAGCAATGTAAAATCCAAACACTGTAAATCCACTTGGTACATTATTTAATTCCAATCCTAAGTTTGGAAAATTTATATTAGAACTCATTGTTAGAAACATCAATTCGTCACCACTTTTCTTTTATACATTGAATCTACATTTAGACATTGAAACGGAATAATATAACATCTCCATCTTGAACTACATATTCTTTGCCTTCTGAACGTACAAGTCCTTTTTCTTTTGCTGCATTATAACTTCCACAATCCACAAGGTTTTGAAAACTAACGATCTCTGCACGTATAAATCCTCGCTCAAAATCAGAGTGAATTTTACCAGCAGCACCAGGTGCCTTGGTTCCTTTTGTAATCGTCCATGCTCTTGTTTCTTTTGGTCCTGCTGTTAAGTAACTAATAAGTCCTAAAATAGAGTAGCTAGCACGAATTAATTTTTCTAAACCAGATTCGTTTAATCCTAACTCTTCTAAGAACATTTTTTTCTCATCTTCATCGAGTTCAGCAATTTCTTGTTCAATTTGAGCACAAATAACAAACACTTCGCTGGATTCTGTTTTAGCAAACTCTCTAACAGCGTTTACGTGTGGATTATTCACTGCATCATCCGCTAATTCATCGTCATTTACATTGGCTGCATAAATTACTGGTTTGTATGTTAAAAGATTTAAACTAGCAATGATTTCAACTTCTTCTTCATCATCTGTTTCAAAGCCTTTTGCTAATTTGCCTGCTTCTAAATATTCTTTTAATTTATTAAGAACTTCAACTTCTTTTGCAAGGGACTTATCATTTTTAGATCCCTTAATTGATTTTGCTAATCTACGTTCAATAATTTCAATATCAGAAAAAATTAATTCTAAATTTATAGTTTCAATATCTCTTAATGGATCAATAGAACCTTCCACGTGAATGATATTGGAATCTTCAAAACAACGTACTACATGCACAATTGCATCCACTTCACGAATATTAGAAAGGAACTGATTACCAAGACCCTCCCCTTTGGATGCACCTTTTACCAAACCTGCAATATCAACAAATTCGATTGCAGCTGGAAGAATTTTTTCAGAATTATACAAATCAGCTAGTACCTTTAATCTCGCATCTGGAACAGAAACAATTCCAATATTCGGATCAATTGTACAGAATGGATAATTCGCAGATTCTGCTCCTGCCTTTGTTAGTGAATTAAATAATGTACTTTTACCGACATTCGGTAATCCAACGATACCTAATTTCATTAAAATACCCATGGCATATCGTTTTACAACGAGCTACCTTACCTTTCTTTCGTTTTCATCCTCAATGTTGCCTTGTGGCAACCGATATCATGCATAGCAACTCTTCGTTTTATGATGTGCACAAATTAAGTTTTCATCTTTTTTTATTTTAGATGGTCTTAATCTTGCGATTCAACTACTAAGAGCACTCCACTTGACATAGTAATTCTAGCCTCTTCATCAATTACTTCATTACTTATTGAGAGAGTTTCTTCTTTTACTAATCTGTGATTGTTCAAAGGATATTTAAACCCTTGTAAGCTTACTCCTAATACTTCATCCGTCATTGGAATAAGTGATACATAATCACCATACATGTTATCTTTTTTCAATATGGTTTCCATATTGATTACATATAATTTATTATTTTTATCTACAATGTGTGCTGTAATATTTTCTTTTAAACATTTGATTAAAAGTCCTATATTACCAAGCATATGGTCGATACGACTACCAGTTGCTCCCAATATCGTAATTTCTGTGCTTTTTACTTCAATTGCCATATCTAGCGCAATCTCGGTATCTGTATAATCCTTTTCCGGCTGATATGTGCGTATAAAGATGTCGGAATTATGTTTGTATTGATCTAAAACACTCACGTCCGTTGAATCAAAATCACCCACAATTGCATTCGGAGTAATACCAAGGCTATGTGCAGCCACCAATCCATGATCTGCACATATAATATAATCAAATTTTAAATTACTGATATAATGTTTTGCAAAGGTTAAGTCTATATGCCCACCAGTTAATATCAAGGTTTTCTTTAACAACTTGAACACCTTCCTAAGATACGACGTTTCATTAGATTTTGCAACAAAAAGTTTAAAAACTTTTTAAAAGTTTTTAAATTCGTTAAAAACTTCTTTAAACGCCTTCACGTTTTCTTCTATGTCACCTTTAAACACGGAAGTACCAGCGACAAATACATTAGCACCTGCGTTCATTACTTCTTTTACATTATCTAAAGTGATGCCTCCATCAACTTCAATCTCAGCATTACAGCCCGTATCTTCCATAAGCGCTTTCACTTCTTTTATTTTATCTAGCGTAAATGGTAAGAATTTTTGTCCCCCAAATCCTGGATTCACTGACATGATAAGAACCATATCAAGTTCACGAATTACATGTTTTAATACGGATACTGGTGTTGCTGGATTTAAAGAAACTCCAACTTTTATACCTTTTTCCTTAACAGCCATTACGCTACGATGTAAATGTTTGCATGCCTCAGCATGTATTGTTATAATATCTGCTCCAGCCGCTGCAAAATCATCGATATAACGTATCGGTTCTTCAATCATTAGATGAACATCAAAAATCATGTTCGTATTTTTTCGAATGGATTGAATCACTGGCATGCCAAAGGAAATGCTTGGTACAAAGCTACCATCCATAACATCGATATGAAGATAGTCAGCTCCTGCCATTTCTACTGTTTGAATGCAATCACCTAACTTATTAAAGTCGGCTGCTAATATTGAAGGGGAAAGTTTGTACATCTTAGTATCTTACCTTTCTGTTTGTCTCTAATATCTCTTTTGATTTTTTAATTCTTCATATAATAACTTATAATTTGTATAACGTGTTTCATTTATAGTACCATTCGAAACATTTTCTTTTATGATACAATCTGGCTCATTCACATGAACGCAACCAAGAAATCTACAAGGTTCATCAAACATATCAAATTCTGGATAACAATCTTTTAGTTCTTCTTTTTCCATGTCAAACAGTGCAAGAGAACTAAATCCTGGTGTATCCATAAGATAAGTTTCTCCACCTAAATAAATGAGTTCAGAATGCCTTGTGGTATGTTTACCTCGTTTGATTTTTTCACTTATCGCACCAGTTTCCATTTCAGCTTCCGGATTTAACTTATTGACAAAAGACGATTTTCCAACGCCAGATGGCCCTGCCAAAACAGTCGTTTTATTCTTTAAAATATCTTTTATCTCGTTAAGACCTTCATTAAATTTAACACTTAGAAACTTAAGTTTACAACCAGAATCTTTATAGATACTTTCCAAAGTCTCTTTATCTTCTGTCTTCACCTTATCCATTTTATTAAAACAGATAATTGTATCTATATTTTGATTTTGCATCATGACTAAAAAACGGTCAAGTAAATTAAAATTCGGAGCCGGGTCGGCTGCCGCAAAAATCACAATTGCTTGATCCACATTGGCAACCGCCGGACGAATTAACTCACTTTTCCGCCCAAATATTTCAGTTATATTACCTATTTTATTGTCTTCATCGATAATATCTATTTCAACATTATCACCCACGAGGGGTTTTATTTTTTTGTTACGAAAATTCCCCTTGGCCTTACACTCATAAAGCCCCATGGATTCCACATTAACATAATAAAACCCCGCAATACCTTTCATTATCTTTCCTTGCATTATTGTACTAACTCCCGTACTAGATCAATGGACCAGCTATCAAATAGCTCATCGTTAATATACATTCGGATAATTCCGACGCCTTCTTTTGTACCTTCAACATTTAAAGTATAGCCATTTGCGAAATCATCATATCCTAGCGTCTTGGTTAGTACTTCCATTGCTTCACCATCCTGCTCAAGTTCAAAATAAACCTGTCCTGTAGCTCCTTGCTCAAATGGATTTTCTTTAATCTTTACCCTTCCGGTGTAACGATACTCTTCTGGTGTAGCCGTAGGCTCGGCAGTTGGTACTGGCGTTTCTGTTGGTTCAGGAACCTCAGTTGTATCAGGTCCTGTACTAATGGAAACATCTATTGTTGAACCTACTGGTATCTTTAATCCTGGTGTCGTTGATTGGTAACATACCAAACCTTCCGCATATTTATTACTTGATGCAGGAGTCGTATTACCAAGAAGTAAACCATATCGTTCAAGCTCAGCTTTTGCATCTCTTTCACTCATTCCAAGTATATCTGGAACTTGTACTGTAGTGGATTGATCTGGACCACTGCTTACATATAAAGTAACTGTAGTGTCCTTCTTTAACATTACTGGATTGTCTTCGGATTCACTTCTTGCAGGGTCAGTACGTATAACCATACCCTCAGCCAGCTCGCTGTTTGCTTCTTTTTTCACAACAACTACAAAATCTTTTAATAACGATCTAGCAGCTTCTTCAGTTAAGTTATATACATTTGGTAATTTGATCATTTCTGGTCCAGCACTAATTGTAAGTGTAATCTTAGTATCCGGCGCAACTTCTGTATTCTCTGGTGGATATTGATCCATTACAAGATCTTTTTCATATTCACTAGAATATTCTTGTTCATCGGAATAGAAAATTTGAAAATTCTCTGATCTTTCTTTTAATGCTTTAATTGCATCATCAATTGTTAATCCAACTACTCTTGGAACAGTAACTAAATCTGTCATATCACTTCCGGAAATCTCAGGGGTTGGTGATGGTGATGCTGTTATCGTAACTTCAGGTGTTGGATTCACATCGGTTGGTTTTTTAAAGAAATCAAACAAACCAAAAAATTTGAACACGAAGTATAATACAACCAATCCTAATGCTACAGCAGTAACTACTGTACCAACAACCAATACTTTTTCTACTCTAGAGTCTACACTATCAAGTTCTTCCTCTTCCTCTTTTTGAATTTTACTAGAAGCTTGTTCTTTAACAGATGCATCGTATAATGTAACTGGAGTTTTTGCAGCACTCTTAATATGATTCATTTCATCATCTGTTAAATTAATGGTTGGTGAATCAGTAACCGCACCCGTTGCTAATACAACAAAATCTCCATCTGGATTTATCAAAGATCTCTTTAAATCCTTAATTAAATCAGAAGCTGTTAAATATCTGCGCTCTGGTTTCTTTTGCATACATTTTTGTACAATTTTATTAACGCTTACTGGTACCTCTGGATTGAGTTCGCGTACTGGAACTGCCTCTCCTTGTATATGAAGTAAGGCAACAGAAACTGTATTATCTCCTGCAAATGGAACTTTGCCACAAAGCATCTCATATAAAGTTACACCAAGAGAATAGATATCACTTTTTTCATCGCTATATCCTCCTCTTGCTTGTTCTGGTGATAAGTAATGAACAGAACCAATTGCATTTTGAGTTACTGTATTTGACGTAGCAGCCTTAGCAATGCCAAAGTCTGTTACTTTAACTTTTCCATCTCTAGAAATTATTATGTTTTGAGGTTTGATATCCCTATGGATTATGTGGTTGTCATGGGCTGCTTCCATTCCTTGTGCAATCTGTATTGCAATGCCCACAGCTTCTTTTATCTCAAGTTTTCCTTTTCTCTCAATAAACTTCTTTAGAGTAATGCCTTCTACTAACTCCATTACGATATAATAAAGTCCGTCATCATCTCCTACATCATATACATTTACGATATTAGGATGGGATAAACCTGCTGCAGATTGCGCCTCTCCTCGAAATTTTGTGACAAAATTTTTGTCATTTGAGTATTCCGGTTTTAAAATTTTGATAGCAACATATCGACTTAATCTATGGCATTTTGCTTTGTATACATCGGCCATACCACCAGATCCAACCTTGTCTATGATTTCATATCTGTCACTAATAAACATTCCCGGTTTAATCATTCTACTACCTTATACCTTTCCGGCTTAAATACTAACGCCTCTTTCTTGTATTTCTACTAATACTTTTTCACAAAAGTTATATTTGAATCATAACAATTGCGATATTATCTTTACCGCCATTTTCATTGGCTTTTTCTACCAATGTTCTTGTGGCAGTTTCAATATCATTCCGATACGTATTTGTGATATTAAAAATTTCTGTATCCCCTAACATATTTGATAACCCATCGGAACATAAAAGAATAATGTCGCCCGCATTAATATTTATTTCAAAATAATCAGCAACTACTGTATTACTAGCACCTAAAGCTCTAGTGATTATGTTTTTATTTGGATGAAATCTTGCTTCTTCTCGCTTAATCTCACCATTTTTCACCATCTCTTCTACTAAAGAGTGATCTTCCGTAACCTGTTTTATTTTATCATTTATTAAATATAGTCGACTATCTCCAATATTAGCAACGTATGCAGTATCTTCAAAAACGGAAGCCATTACAAACGTTGTTCCCATGCCTTCAAGTTCGCTTTGTTCCTTCGCTTTTTCAATCAATAATTCATTGGTCTTGCGAACAGCATCTTCAATATTCCCTATTATCGTATTTGCAGAATTCATCCCTATGAAATGAACAAAATTCTCCACGCCAAATTTCGATGCAAAATCACCAGCATTGTGTCCACCCATACCATCTGCAACGATAAATAGATTTGGAAATGAACCAACTGGGTTTTCATTACAGTAAACAAAGTCCTGATTTACTACACGTTTTTGTCCAATATCTGTAATAGAAAAAGTTTTCACGATTGATTCTCCACCCCCTGCACTTTACAGCCTTCTGTATAGCTCTTTCGCAATTGCCCACAGGCGGCATTAATATCAGCGCCCATTTCTCTTCTTATAGTAACATTAATTCTGTATTTTTCAAGTATATTTTTGAAATTTTGTATATTTTTACTCGTTGAACGTTTAAAATCTCGCTCTTTAATTGGGTTTACTGGAATCAAATTAATATGACAATTCTTACCCTTTAAAAGGTTTGAAAGTTCAATCGCTTGCTCTTTTGTATCATTTACGCCTTCTACTAAACTATACTCAAAACTAATGCGACGACCAGTTTTTTCGTAATAATAATCACATGCTTCTAACACCGTATGTAGCTCATAACGGTTTGCAATTGGCATAATCTTTTTACGATCCTCATCATTTGGCGCATGTAAGGACAATGCTAGCGTAATTGCTAAATCTTCTTCTGCTAATTGCTTTATTTTTTCAACAATGCCACAAGTCGATACCGTAATATTTCTCTGACTTATATTAAGTCCCGTTTCATTGGTTAACATGCGAATAAATTTTACCAAGTTATCATAATTATCCATTGGTTCGCCAGTACCCATAACAACAACGTTTGATACTCGCTCCCCTGAAATTCGTTGAATTTGATATATTTCATCCAACATTTCAGATGGCAATAAATTTCTTTCTAGTCCGCCAATGGTAGAGGCACAAAACTTACACCCCATACGACAGCCTACTTGTGAGGAAATACAAACTGAATTTCCGTGATGATACTTCATTAATACACTTTCAATGATATTTCCGTCTGGTAGTTCAAATAAAAATTTACATGTACCATCGATTTCTGATTTTAAACATTGTACCTCTTTTAATGTAACAAGATAATAATGTTCATTTAATTTTTCTCTTAGTTCTTTTGATAAATTCGTCATTTCATCAAAACTTTGTGCAAGTTTTACATGCAACCATTCGTATACCTGACCAGCACGAAATGGTTTTTCACCAAGTAATTTTAACTCATCTTTTAGTTCTTCTAATGTAAATGACTTAATATCTTTTTTTTCCATACTTTCCTTCATTACCTCTTACTTCTAACTAGAATCATTATTAAAATTCTAATTTTTTCTTCTTAACCTTGTTATAAAAAAGCCATCTGTGCTGTGTACTCCTGGTATCAACTGAATGTATCCATGCTTTGTTGTCTCACAATGCAGATTCTCAGGTAAAAATTCATCCAAGCTCTCAACTTCAAAAGGAAAGTGATCGAGAATATATTTTAAATTCTCTTCATTTTCTTCCCGATTAATTGTACAAGTACTGTAAAGTAAGATGCCACCTTTTTTTACATATTGCGTTACAACCTCAAGAATTTTACGTTGTAATGCTACAAGTTCTTTTTGTTGTTCTGGTTTCATCTTATACTTTATATCTGGTTTTTTACCAAAAACACCGAGTCCGGAACAAGGCAAGTCAGCAATTACGATATCTGCACTTTCAATACTTTCTTTATCTAATACACTAGCATCCATTACTCTTGCAACCAAATTGTCCATCTGAAGTCGGTTGATATTTTCTTGTATCAAAGCTACTTTTTTTTCTGTTAAATCTCTTGCTTCTACACTACCTTTTACGTCTGAATTTTTCTCTGCCATCGTTAAAAGTTCCGCTACATGAAGTGACTTACCTCCCGGAGCAGCACATACATCAATGACTTTATCCCCGGCTTTTACATTCGTAACCATCCCAACGAGCATTGAACTTTCATCTTGTACTTGATAATACCCCTTTTGAAACGACTTTAGACGTTCTAATGAATCATAATTTTTAATCTTAAGAGCCAGCGGATAATAGTCTCCTTGTATTACCTCTACGTCTTCTTCTGCAAGTATTTGAAGTAATTCATCTTTTGGTATTTTGCTTTCGTTTATTCTTATACTTGTATATTTATCCTCGAATGAAGATGCTAGAATTGCCTCCATTGTATCATTATCATATTGTTTCGTTAGAGTTTCAATAATCCAAAGTGGAGTAGAATAGACTAAACTAAGACGCATTTCTTTTGAAATTCCATCTGGATACGTATTTAATGATTCTTTGTTGCGTATCGCATTTCTTAAAATTCCATTTACAAACCCACTAAGAGTTTGAAAACCTCTTTTTTTTGCAATTTTAACTGCTTCATTGCAAGCAGCCGAATCTGGAACTTGATCCATGTATTTTATCTGATACATACTCATTCGTAATAAATTTCTAATAAGAGGTTTCATTTTTTTTGTTTTGATCTTAGAAAAACGTTCAATGTCATAATCTAAGGTAATCATTCGCTCTACTGTGCCATTTAATAATCGAGTAATAAAGCTTCGCTCTTTCTTGTCTAATTCTTTATATTCTTTTAAATTTTGTGAAAGAACGATATGACTATGTTTGTCCTTTTCAATTACATCAATCAGCATATCAAGCACTATTTCTCTTGCATTCATATATAGCTCCATTCCGTGCTCTAATGCACATTCATATGGAAAATCGTTACTTTTCCATTCTAAAGTACTAAAACTTCTAGAAGAGCTCTATTTAGAATTTCATTTCAAAATATACGAACATTAGTGTCGTTTACACATTGACCTGAATTCTATCAATATTGTTTCTTCTAGAAGTTTACATTAATTATCTCTATTTCTGTTTCCAAATAACAATATAAGACGGAGTAATTGTAATATTGAACTTGCAGCACCTGCAACATAAGTAAGTGCAGCTGCCGTTAGTACTTTTTTCGTATGTGATATTTCATCACCATATAAAATACCCGTTTCTCCCAAAACCTTAACTGCTCGTCTTGATGCATCAAATTCAACAGGTAAGGTAACCAATTGAAACACAACCGCCAGTGAAAACATTATAATTCCAAAGGTAATTAGAGGTTGCATCCACCCTATGATAACACCAAGAATAATCATCGGCCAAGCTAAATTCGCACCGATGTTAGCCACTGGAACTAAAACACTACGAAGCTTTAGTGGTGCATAGCTAATATTATGTTGAATTGCGTGTCCACACTCATGTGCAGCAACACCAATAGCAGCTACTGAGGTATCATTATAAACAGCATCTGAAAGGCGTAAAGTTTTTGTCCTTGGATCATAATGATCCGTCAAATTACCAGACACTCTTTGTATGCTAACATCATAAATTCCTGCATTTCTTAAAACTCGTTCCGCCGCCTGTGCACCTGTTAATCCAGATAAACTTCTTACGCGTTGATATTTTGCGTAGGTGGACTTCATTTTCGCTGATGCTATCAAGCAAATTACTGCACCTGCGATTACCAACAAATACGTTGGGTCAAACATAAATGGATAACCATAATAAAATAACATAGTTTGCTCCCTTCTGCGCGAACGCGCGGTTTATAGTTTGGGAAGTTTCCCTTCATGATTCTACCATTTCTTCCTATTACTATACCATGTACTAAAATCTCGTTCATGATTAATTGCTACAGCCAGATACAACAAGAACACTTGTTATTGCTTTATATCGCTTTTTCTATATCAAGAACTTAAAAAGTACATGGTCCTGTAGCTATAGTCAGCATCCACAAGTGAACTTGTGGATGCTTCTCTTCACTATCATACCACATAATTAAGTCAAAGCTTTAAAGAAACTATTAATTTTTTATGAATCATTCAGGAAAATTTTTTAAGAGAATGTATAACCAACTTCCACTGGATAACCACGTAAAAATTCTGCGCAGGTCACACGTTTTTTACCTTCTAATTGTAATTCCAATACCTCTAACAAACCTTCAGAAGTTTTAATATAGAAGCTATTCTTGTTAACTGCTGTTATTTGTCCATCTGTATATTGGCTTGCTTCCTCTATTTTATCTTGTTCATTACAAACCGCTGCTCTCCAAATTTTTAAGGTTTTACCCTCAAAATGAGTATATGCACTTGGCCAAGGATTTAAACCACGAATCAAACGTTCTAACTCTACTGCAGTCTTATTAAAATCTAAATTTCCCATAGATTTGTCTAACATTTTAGCATAAGAAGATAAGGAACTATCTTGTTTTTCTCTCTGCATCGTACCTTCACTGATTTGTTTTAGGACTTTCATCAAAGCTACACTTCCAGCAACTGCTAATTTATCATGTAAACTACCAGCCGTCTCATCTTTTTCAATGATAACTTCTTCTTTTAAAATCATATCACCAGTGTCACAACCTGCATCCATTTGCATGATGGTAACCCCTGTTACTTCTTCACCATCGATAATAGCCCATTGATATGGAGCAGCACCACGGTATTTTGGAAGTAACGATGCATGAACATTAATACATCCATATTTCGGGATATCAAGCAAGCGTTGTGATAATATTTGACCAAATGCTGCTACAATGATTATTTCTGGCTCTAAATCCTCAATTATTTTGATAAATTCATCATCTTTTACACGATGTGGTTGATACACTGAGATATTATGCGAAAGTGCTAACTCTTTTACCGGAGGATATGCCATCTCTTTGCCTCTACCCTTTGGCTTATCTGGCTGCGTTACAACTGCAATAATGTCTTGTTTGTTTTCAATTAATGTATTTAAAATCACAGCCGCAATTTCCGGTGTGCCCATAAATATCGTTCTCATGTCTAGCTCCAATCTTATTCATTCTTTTATTTAGAGTAAACGGCTATTTATAATAACCAAAATAACCACTTTCCCTTATAAAAAAAGTAATTGCTTTTAAACTTTATACCTTGTTTCATGATTTAAACTTGACTTCCTATCAAGCTACTAATTTCGTTAATTATTCTTCTACTTCTTCTTCCTCATATGCATTTGCATCGTGAAGTTCACCTTCAACTTTTTCAACATACAATACACCATTTAAATGGTCAATTTCATGACACAATGCACGTGCTAATAACTCTTCACCTTCCACAACGATTTCTTGCATATTGCGATCAAATCCTTTTGCTTTTACGTAATTTGGTCTAGTAACTTTTCCTGCTTTTCCAGGAACACTTAAGCAACCTTCATCGCCGGTTTGAGAACCTGAAACCTCGATAATCTCTGGATTGATTAATACGATCGGCTCGTCACCTTCGTAAGAAACATCAATTACAATGATTCGTTTCAAAATACCTACCTGTGGTGCAGCTAAGCCAACACCATTGGCATCGTACATCGTATCTAGCATATCATCAATCAAAGCAGAAATTTTTGGTGTCATTTCTTTAATTTCTTTCGCTTGTTTGTTTAAAATAGAATCTCCCATTACTCTTATATTTCTAATCGCCATTTTAATTATCCTTTCTTAATTACAATATATTTTATCTTTTTTCACCGGGTGTTAAACAATAATTATATTTTTTTATACTTAGTTTAACAAACCCAAGTAATTATTTCTATCCTGTTATTTCTTATTTAATAGCTGCTCATTGGATCAAAATCAAATTGAACCGCTATATTCTCAAAATGCTCTGATGTTTCAATGTAACCTTCTAGAAAATCTTTTAAAAGAACTAAACTATCATAAGATTCATACTTAAAATATATGACTCTTCGATAAATATCATTCGCCTTTGCCAAGCTAGCATCCGTTGGACCAATAATCGAAGTCTGAATATCACGACCTCGTTCCTCTTCGGATAACCCCAGCGCTGCTAAGTTTGCATCTAAATACATCTTAGCGACACCAGCAAATAAATCAGAAGCTCTTTTCACCCGTTCTTCTTCTTTTGATAATAACAAAGCTACAAGAATATGTGCTGCAGGTGGATATTTTAATAATTTTCGGTAACTCATCTCTTTCTCATAGAAAGTCATATAATCTTCTGTGGCCGCTGAAACAATACTATAGTGCTCTGGTTGATACGTTTGAATGACCACCTCTCCTGGTAATTCGCCTCTTCCTGCTCTACCAGCTGCTTGCGCTAATAGTTGAAAGGTACGTTCACTTGCACGATAATCTCCCGCATATAGCGACATATCGGCCGCCAGAATACCAACTAAAGTCACTCCACTAAAATCATGCCCTTTTACGATCATTTGTGTACCTATTAAGATATCCGCTTCACCACTTGCAAATGTTGCCAATATTTCTTCATGGCTATTTTTTTGCCTTGTAGTATCTGCATCCATACGCAATATCCGAGCCGTTGGGAATTCCTTTTTTACCATTTCTTCGACTTTTTGCGTTCCTGTACCAAACGCTGCAATATATTTTGAACCACAAGATGGACAAAGTTTTGGCATAACTTCTTCATATCCACAATAATGGCATTTTAAACTACCATTATTATGTGATGTTAAAGAAATGTCACAATGTGGGCATTTTAAAACATGTCCACAACTACGGCACGAAACAAAACCTGCATAGCCTCTACGATTTATGAACAGCATCGTTTGTTGGCCTTTTATTAATCGATCCTCAATTAATTCTCTTAATAAATTGCTAAACATAGATTTGTTTTTATTTCTTAATTCTTCACGTAGGTCAATGATATGAACCATTGGAAGCTTGGCTTCTTTCGCTCTTTGATTTAATTGGAACAAACCAAACTCACCATTCATTGCCTTTGTATATGATTCAAGGGAAGGCGTCGCAGATCCAAGAATCACAGAAGCTCCCGATAATTCTGCACGCTTTATAGCCACTTCTCTTGCATGATATTTCGGTGGCATTTCACTTTTATAACTCGCTTCATGCTCTTCATCGATAATCACCAATCCAAGATTTTTAAATGGTGTAAACAGCGCAGATCGCGGTCCAATAATAATATCAACTTCACCGTTTTTTGCACGTAAACTTTGATCGTATCTCTCTCCTTGTGACAATCGTGAGTTTATAATAGAGATGCGTTCTCCAAATCTTGCATAAAATCGCATTACCGTCTGATAAGTAAGCGCAATTTCTGGGATCAACATAATTACCTGCTTACCAGAAGCGATGATTCCCTCGATGATATCTAAATAAACCTCTGTTTTTCCACTGCCTGTCTTACCATGAATCAAATACGTTTTTCGAATGCCTTCGTTATAATCCTTTAAAATAGTGTTTACGGCAGTTTGTTGTTCTTCATTTAATGAGATTGTTTTTTTACGACTCGGATCAATAGAAATTGGATTCCGATACATTGTTTCTGATTGTAACTTTATCGCCCCATCTTTTATCAAACTTTCAATTGTGGATCTTGATATATTTAGTTTTCCAATGACAAGCTCATAATCAATCTCTACTTTTTCAATGAGTTCCTGCAATAAACGCGCTTTTGCTTTGTGGCTTTTTTTAAGAGCAGTCGCTAGTAATTGATGTGCTTCTTCTTTCGTTACCGCTAGGACAACCCTACGTTTCTCTATATGCTTCACACTTTTTTTTACTGGAATTACTGTTCTTAGTGCGTCATTCATGGTACCGCCAAATTGTTCCTTAATGTAATACGCAAGAGCGATTAATTGACTTTCAATCCGTATTCCCTTTTCTTCAATTGCTACAATTGGCTTAATAAATTGAACATTTATTTTTGGTTCATCCGATAACGATACAATATACCCTTTGATTGTTCGATTGCCTTTTCCAAAAGGAATAATAACAGGTGCACCTATCATTGCAACGGGTTTTAATTCCTCTGGAATACTATATTGATAAGTCTTATCCAAATGTTCACTTGAGATATCAACAATAATATCCGCATATTGCAATAACCTCACCACCTTTTCTTCCTAACGTAATATACATTATTAAACAATCTATGTTTTTACTTCGATATAATACAAACAATAGAAAGCACGCTTTACGAACTTTCTATTGTTATAAAATCAACTTCGTTATAAAAGTTAAATTAATACATAATAAATAAAGATTTAAATAGTCTATCTTACCATAATCCTACTAAAGACAGGCATTTAAATTACAGATTATATTACTTCTGAAATTTTTCTTTTATTTTACCTACAATTTCATCCAAATGCATTCCACGGGAACCTTTTAAGATGATACAATCTCCGTGATTTAATTCCGATAATAGATAATTCGCAGCGCTTTCATTCTCCGAAAAATTTATCGACTCTATTTTATCGTTTTTCTCATGAATTGCTTCATTAATATAATTTGCTTCTTTCCCAATGGTAACAACTAGGTCAACCGATGTTTTTGAAAGATACGTACCAACCCCATAATGACATTCTCGTGACATCTCACCCAACTCTAATATATCTGCAAACACTGCAATTCTTCGTTTAGCATCCGGTAATGCTAACAGTACATCCACTGCACTTTTCATTGAGTCCGGACTTGCGTTATACGTATCATCAACTAAAGTAATTCCTTGCAATCTTTCAATTTGACCACGCATGGAAATTGGACGATATAAAAATAGCCCCTCTTTCGCATCCTTTGGTGAAATACCATAGGTATATGCAACTGCTAATGCAACAACTGCATTTAATACATTATGTGTTCCTAAAACATTTAATATAATCTCTTCTTCTATCATTCTACCACGAGAATCTAAAAAACAGAAGTTAAAAAATGTCTGTTCTCCAATATTTTGAATGTTTTTTGCATAAAATTCAAAACCATCTTGCAGACCAAAGGCCTTTACATTGGCTGTTTCAAGGGCTTTCCTTGTTTCACTTGAAACTTTTATTTTTAATTGTTTTTGAGTAAAATCTGTACTGGATTTATTCTCTTTACAGGAATCATATACCTCTTTTAACAACTCGTCTTCGCCATTGACAAATAGCATCGCACCTTCATTAAACTCATTGATTATATTAAGTTTTGCTTCACGAATATTTTCTTTACTTCCAAGCTGTCCGATATGTGACACACCAATATTCGTAATCACTGCCAAATCAGGCTTTGCAACCTTTGCTAAACGCTCCATTTCACCTGGTAAACTCATACCCATTTCAATGACAGCAATATCATGCTCACGATCAATTTTTAACATCATTTGTGGTAATCCAACCTGACTATTCATATTACCACTTGTTTTTAATACATTATATTTGACAGATAAAGCAGCTGCAATCATTTCCTTTGTAGTCGTTTTACCAACGCTACCCGTAATGCCGATTATCGGTAGGGTAAATTGCTCTCGGTAATATGCCGCAAACTGTTGCAACGCATCAAGAGTGTGAGTTACTTTAATGTAAGTCATATCCTCGGTTTGCTCTTCAATATAATCTCGCATGGTAAACGTAACACGCATTCCATTCTTGTATGCATCCTGAATAAAATTGTGGGCGTCCACACGTTCCCCAATGATTGGTACAAATAATGTTGTTGTATTTCCTTCTTTGGAGTTTGTTGATACATTCGACACAAGTCGATTTCCATCCCCATGTAAAATACTTCCTCCAACAATTTCTGCTATTTTTAAGGCACTATAAGATTCCATAATAATTACGACCTATCACGCTTTATAAATGTGTTCCTTTCCATATTAATCAATAATAAATATTTTTAATAATATAAGCTTTAATTCCAAGCAAGCTTAAGAGCCGCTCTTTTTTCTGTTCCCAACTCTTCTAATATTTCTTTGATTAATTCACGTTCATCCATGTGATGTTTCACTCCGCAAATTTCTTGGTAATCTTCATGCCCCTTACCAGCAAGAATAATAACATCGCCATCTTGTGCATTTTCAATACAGTAGCGTATCGCATCTTTACGATTGATTATGGATACATATTCGCCTTTACCGCGCTTTACACCAACTATGATATCTTCAATGATTGCTTCTGGCTCTTCAAATCGTGGATTATCGGATGTAACAACCGTAAGATCTGCGATATTTGAAGATATTTCTCCCATCTCAAAACGACGATCTTTGGAACGATTTCCTCCACAACCAAACATACAAACCAAGCGTTTTGGTTGATATTCCCTTAAGGTGCTTAATACACTTTCTAAACTCATAGCATTATGCGCGTAGTCTATCATTAAAGTGAAGCGATTTGAGATTGGAACCATCTCCACTCTTCCCTTTACCTTAACTTCAAGCATCGCTTGCTTAATTGTTTCAATTGGTATTTGAAAATGTCTACAAATTGCAATTGCTGTTAAAGAATTGTAAACGCTGAATTTTCCTGGAATATTTACTTGAATCGTAAAGTCCATAAGACCTTTAACATCATACGTCACTCCAAGGCTACCAAGACTACTGTGTAAATCAACATTTTTAGCACAAAGATCTGCCTTATCCGATAAGCCAAATGTTTCAAGTTCACATGTATATCCCTTTAAAACAGTTTCCATGTGTTCATCGTCAATATTTGCAATACCCACTTTACAATTTTTAAATAAGATGCCCTTACATGCCATATATTCTTCAAAACTACTATGCTCATTTGGTCCAATATGATCTGGTTCCATATTTGTAAAGATACCAAAATCAAAGGTAAAACCGGATACACGATGAAGCATTAAACCTTGAGACGATACCTCCATTACAACGCTCTCACAACCACATTCTACCATTTCACTAAAATACTGTTGAACCAAGTAAGATTCTGGTGTTGTATTATCTGCAGGTATTACTTTATCCCCTATAATTGTTTCAATCGTTCCAATTAAACCAGTTTTAATACCAGCTTTTTGTAAAATTGAATACACCATATACGTTGTTGTTGTTTTACCCTTCGTTCCCGTGATACCGATTGTTTTTAACTTTTCCGCTGGATAATCAAAATACGCTGCTGATAAATATGCAAGTGCTTCTCTTGTATTTTCAACTTTAATTACCGTAACATCGGCAGATACGTTAACATCTTTTTCAACTACAATAGCTATCGCACCATTTTCTACGACTTCACCTACATATTCATGTCCATCATATTTTGCGCCAGAAATACATACAAAAACGCAATCCTTCGTTACTTTTCTAGAATCATAGATAAGGTTACTTACCTCGATATCGATATTTCCTTGCGTGCAAGTATAGTTCATTCTTTCTAATAATTTGCTTAGTTTCATAATAAAATCCTTTCTTAAATCGTTTCTTAAATCATTTCTTAAATCATTTCACGAACGCCTAACCTACTTATGTATGGTTTGTTTTATCAAGTCCTCAAATCATATACTATCATTATATAAAAAATCAATTAAATAATACACCTAATATAGTGGTATAAATATTGCAAATTATGCTTTCTCTAACTATTTTACACACAAAAATAAGAATGTCAAAAGATTTCATCTTAGAAATAAAGACGACAAAGCCGACTCCAAACAACGAATGTTTGTAGAACATATTCACAATGACATTCATTCATGAAGTGACTAGCTACATTGAAACATCATTCGGATCCTTAGTGGGACATATATATATAACAAATAAGGCCATTAGCAAATACAGAACAAATGTAATCCTATTACATGTTGTACTTGCTAATAGCCTTAATGCAGTTATAATCTATTATATAATTCTTCGTATTTCATAGCTGAGCTTTCCCAAGAGAAATTCTGAGCCATTCCACGATCAATTATTTTATTCCATTCTCGTTTTTTATTATAAAATATGTGTTTTGCATATCGTATTGTATCTAACATCTCATGTGCATTATAGTTCGTAAACCGAAATCCTGTACCTACATTATTAACTTCATCATAGGCTTCCACAGTATCTCGCAAACCGCCAGTTTCTCGAACAATTGGTACGGTTCCATATCGAAGACTAATCAATTGACTAAGACCACAAGGTTCAAATAAGGATGGCATTAAAAACGCATCACTTGCAGCATATATTTTATGAGACAGCTCTTCTGAGAAAAATATATTCGCAGAAACTCTTTTCTCGTATTTCCATGCAAAGTGCCGAAACATGTTTTCATATTTTTCTTCACCCGTCCCTAAAATTATGAGCTGCGTATCATCAGCGCAGATTTCTTCCATCATATAATCGATTAAATCCAATCCCTTTTGATCCGTCAATCGTGATACAAGACCTATCATAAAAATATCATCTCGTACCTCTAACCCAAATTGTTCTTGCAATGCACATTTGTTTTTAATCTTCTCTTTACGAAATTTAACTGCATCGTAATTTTTATAAATAAAAGAATCCGTTAAAGGATTGTATTCCTCATAATCAATACCATTTATAATACCCATCAAAGTGGTTGTCTTCGCTCTCATTAGCCCATCAAGACCTTCTCCGTAAAATGGCATCTTAATTTCTTCTGCATAAGAATTGCTTACTGTTGTAACGTAATTTGAATATACGATACCACCTTTTAAGAAATTCGCACTACCATAAGCTTCTAATTTATCTGTAGTAAAATAAAAATCCGGTAAACCAGTAATATCCTTCACCGTGTTCTTATCCCAAACACCTTGAAATTTCAAATTATGTATCGTCATAATTGTTTTTATATTACTGTAGAATAAGTTTTTATTAAAATATTCATGTAAAAATACTGGTATTAATCCAGTTTGCCAATCATGACAATGGATTATATCTGGTTGAAAATTTAAAACTTCAAGACATGCAAGCGTGGCTTTGCTAAAAAAAGCAAATTTCTCAATGTCTTCATAAATATTTCCATAGGGTTTGCTGCCCTTAAAATAGAATTCATTATCAATAAAATAAAAGATAACGCCTTGATATTCCATTTCCATGATACCAACATATTGATTTCTCCATGCTAAATCCATAAAAAAATGCGTTTTATAAGCTATATTCTTTCTATAGATCTCAGCAATGGCTAAATAATTCGGAATTATTACACGAACATCATACAGTTCTTTATTTATGTATTTGGGTAATGATCCAACGACATCCGCCAATCCGCCCGTTTTTATAAACGGTACACATTCTGATGCTGCAAATAAAATTCTTTTCATTCCTTAGCCTCCAATCAAAATGGTGGTTGTATCATAGCCTTACTATACATGAAACGATTAAATAAAATTAAGAATTTATACCTTATATATCTATTATATTACACTCTCTGTATTACATTCTTAATTTATATTCAAGTCGAATCTTATCTGCAATTAATGCTACAAATTCGGAATTCGTCGGTTTACCTTTACCATTGCTTACTGTATATCCAAATAAATCGTCTATCGTATCCATCTTCCCTCTACTCCACGCTACTTCGATTGCATGTCGAATCGCACGTTCTACACGACTTGGTGTAGTTTTGTGACGTTTCGCGATGGATGGATATAATTGCTTCGTAATGGAATTTAGCATTTCTGTATCGTCCACTGACATCATAATTGCATCTCTTAAATATTGATATCCTTTAATATGAGCAGGTACACCTATCTCATGAATGATGTTAGTAACATCTGATTCCAAATTTCTTTCTTTGTATGAATTTGAATTTTCATATGTTACCATCTTATGATTATCAATTAATTTCGAATGTGAATCACCTTTCACTTGCTTAATTCTACTAAGCACCATATTATTGTCAAATGGTTTCATAATATAGTAACTTGCTCCAAGTTCAAAAGCATTTTCAGTTACTCTCTCCTGTCCAATTGCCGTAATAACGATAAATGATGGAGTACGTTTATAATCACTGCTCTTTCTGATCTTTTCCATAACGCCAAGGCCATCCAGCTTTGGCATTATTAAATCCAGCAATACTACATCTGGATTTTTTTCTTTTATAATTTCGAGAGCGTCTACACCATTTTCTGCTCTTCCAACTATTTCAATCTCATTATCTTCTTTTAAAATATCCTCTAGCAGATTTAACATTCTCACATTATCGTCTACAATAGCTACTGAAATCTTACCCATTTAATAATACCTCCCAAAATCGATTCATTTATACAAGTTTCGACACTTCCTTTGTTCCTAAATGAATTAACGCAAAATTGGCGCCTAATTCTGCAAATTCTCTTTTTCTACTTCAATTATAAACATTTGTAAATAATTGTAATTCTGTTTACAAGTGAATTATATCCATTAATTCCCATATTTTCAATTCTATTTTAACGCATAATTCGACATATTGCAATAGCTAAATTATAAAAAAATGGAAAATCTTTATATAAATCCAACATTTTCGCTTAGTCGAATTAAAGGGGATTGTTTTTGTTTTTTTTATATTTTTCTATTCTACTCTTGTAGAACTTGTATCATATTCTCGATAAATGTACCATAACCTCTTTCTGGGTCACGAACAAATACATGTGTAACTGCACCAATCAATTTTCCATTTTGAATAATAGGGCTACCACTCATACCTTGAACAATTCCTCCAGTTGTAGCTATAAGGTCTGGATCTGTGATCTTTATTACTAAGCCTTTACTTAGATTATTACTATTTAAATCAACTTCTTCAATACGTATCGAGTATTCTTTAATTTTACCTTCGACATAGCATAAAATCGAAGCATCACCAATTTGTACTTCTTGTTTCAAACCTATTTGTAACGCTTTATTGTAATTGTTTTTTGAAGCAGTTTTGTAAATATCTGAATTGTTATTCACAACTCCAAAGATACCTTGATTGGTATTTTTTAATAATGTACCAATTTTACCAGCTTCATTTTGATGAATTACACCAGATAATTCTCCTGGTGCTCCAGATTGTCCTTTTACAATTGATATAATATCGGCATGATATATAGCTCCTTGTCCAATATCCATCAAAACTCCAGTATCAACATCCGTGATTCCATGTCCTAATGCACCAAAATCACCGGAACTACTAATAAACGTTAGGGTACCTATACCTTGTGTATCATCACGTATCCATGTTCCTATCTTATATTCACCGTCTGCTGTTTTTACAGGTTTTACAGATACATTAATTTCAGTTTTCTTTCTTCGAACTTTAAAATCAATCTTATCTCCATTTGTCTTTTGTATTAATTTAATCAATTCTTCTTTTGAAGATACCGTTTTTCCATTCACTGCAATAATATAATCACCTGTTTTTAAAATATTAATTGCAGGTTCATAATTCATTCCATCAGCTCCGGTAATCGGCGCTGTTCCTAGTACTAAAATACCATTTGTACGCAACGTAATGCCTATGGGCATACCACTAGGGATTAACTCCATTGACTCAATAACATCCAAAGATATTTTTTTCAACTCAAGAAACCCAAATAACTTAAGTATTACCGTATAACTTCCTGTCTGTGAGGATTGAAGAGAAAACGGTTCATTAAAATTAATATGAATCTGATTGGATGGAACATTGGATTCATTTACTTGAAGTACACCAACATCTTCGGTGATAATATCAGCTTCAATTGGTAATTTAAAATCAAACTTTTGTGTTTTATCTACTAAAATTCTTATTTTATTAGGTATAGTAGAATTAAATTTATAATAGGTAAACCAGATGATACCGATGATATTACATATTAAGAGAAGTATAAGTATCATTCGATATCTTCTCATGAATGGACCCGCATTTTTCCCTCTTGATAAACTCGTACGCATACTTTTTTCCTGCCTTTCTCTCTGTCGTTGTAAGCGGAATTTATAAAAACACCAATAAGAAAAGGATATACACTCAAGTATATCCTCTCATTATTAGATTCTTAAATTAGTATGCGTATTTGTTTGAATTTCAAACTAGGATTTTAAGTAAATCGCCCCACTTAATGGTTTCATCACTTAAAACTTTATTTTTTTAGCCAAAGCTTTCATTTCTTTTGCATTATTCGTCACATTCTCTGTTATTTCTGCGCCACCTAAAATTCTAGCCAGCTCTTCTACAGAAGCTTCTTCTGATAATCTACGAATTGATGTTGTCGTTGTAATACCATTTGTTATTTTCTCAATTACATAATGTTGATCTGCCATAGCAGCAATCTGCGGTAGATGTGTAATACATAATATCTGATGATTTTTTGCAATTACGGATAATTTCTCAGATACTTTCTGTGCAGTTCTTCCGCTGACACCAACATCAATCTCATCGAAGATTAAAGTTCCCACAACGTCTTTTTCCGCCAATACCGATTTTAATGCTAGCATTATTCTTGATAATTCACCACCGGAAGCAACTCTTGATAACGGCTTTAATGGTTCTCCAGGATTTGTTGAAATCAAAAATTCAGCATCATCATATCCATTCATCGTAAAATGCTTCAGTCTGTTAAATTCCATATCAAAGTTAACATCCAAAAAGTTTAAGTCAACCAAAGCTTGTTTCATCTTTATTATAAGTTCGTTTGCTTTTCTTTTACGAATATCAGAGAGCATTCGGCACAACTCATTGATTTCATTTTCTTTCATTAAAAGCTTTTGCTTTAAATCATTCATATATTCATCATAATCGATATATTTTTGCTTTTTTATTTTTAGTTGCTCTAAATAAGTAAATATATCGCTTACAGTATTTCCATATTTCGATTTCAGATGATTGATTAAGTCTAAACGTTTTTCAACTTCTTCAAGTTCATCCTTATAATCTTCAAAATCATTCATATAATCAGATACATCGCGATTAAAATCGTTTAACAAATTTTCAATTTCAATAATTTGATTTAGATAATTCGATACCTTATCATCATACTCTGCAATCTTAGTTAAACTCTTTACCGCCCTACTAACGGTATCTGCTGCTGATTCACTACCTTCCCCTGTAAAATGATAGGCCATTGATAAACCATCTGCTATTGCACTTGCATGGGACAATCTGCGATATTCTGCTTGTAATAGGTCGTCTTCGTGAAGTTTTAAATTTGCTGCTACAATTTCGTTTAATTCATATTCTATAAAGGATAATTCTCGTAATCTTTTATCTTCATCAATATTGGACGCATCATATTCTTCTTTTATTTTACTATATGTATTATATTCTTGATGCAATCTTGCTTTTAAGCTGCCAATCTCATCTTTAGCAAAATGATCTACGAATTCAAGATGTTTTTGTTTATATAGAAGAGATTGATGCTCATGCTGGCCATGGATATCTAACAGCAAAGAAGATATCTCCTTTATAATAGCTGTCGTCACGTTTTCTCCATTGATTTTACAGATGCTTCTTCCATTTGACATGATTTTACGAGATATTATGATGGTGTCATCTTCACAAGGCAAATCCATATCTTTTAATTTTTCAATTACTTGTTTTTGACTTGATTGAAATACAAGCTCAACCAGTGCATAATCCGTATTCTGTCTTATAATATCTTTGGACACTTTTCCACCAAGTGCTACGTTAATCGAGCCAATGATAATCGATTTACCTGCACCTGTTTCACCAGTTAGTATATTCAAATGATCCTTAAAATAAACCTCGATCTCATCAATGATTGCAAAATTTTTAACATGAAGACTAACTAACATATATCCTCCTAAGCTTCTCTCCAAATATCATCTATTTAACTCTTACCTTAATTTACCACAAAACATATGTTCGCTATTATTGTAACACATCAATTTTTTATTTTCAAGTCCATTTCTATTCTAATCTGAAACAAAATAAAAACCATTTCATAATATTTCCTAATCTATAATTAACTTAATTCATCCTATCTTGTCAACACATATTATTACTTCAATTGTTTGCTTGAATATTTATTTTACCTTCATATTTACTTTAATATTAGCTTTTTATTTACTTTAATATTACTTATCATTCTTTAAAACTTCACGTTCATACTTCTGTTTATCACTCTTCTTTAACACTTTATATAACAGTTGTTTCCTATATATAAATAAAACGGCTACTATAAAGATTTTACTTTTATAGTAACCGTTTTTATATTTTAACTATGATTAATTAATTTTTGTTACCTTAACTTTACAAGCAAGTCTTCGGCCATTTACAACAGCATAAACATAGGTTGTTCCAATCGCTTTGGCTGTTACCCTACCATTTACTACCGTTGCTACTTCTTGATTATCAACATCCCAGCGAACTTTTACGTTATTCTTACCAGCACCGTCAACTTCAAGATTTAACAATAAGCTTGTATATTGCTGCAATGTAACTTCACTTCTACTTAAGCCAACAACATATACAGTAATTGTAGCACGTCTTCCAGACTCCGTCATGACTGTAATATTGGCACTTCCAATCGCTCTGGCTGTTATTTTACCTGTCTTTTTATCAACCTTTGCAACCAACTCATTGTCACTACTAAATGAATAGCTATCTGTTGAATTATTTGGAACGATTGATATTGCAACTGTTTTTGTTTCACCTGGTGACATAACAACTTCAGATTCCGAAACGGTAACTCCAGTACTTGCTACTGGTGCAATTACTTTTACATAACAAATGGATGAAATTCCACTACTATCGTTTGCTTTTGCTGTAATAATTGCGTTACCAGGACTTAGAGCCGTAATTACACCACTTTTATTTACAATAGCAATGTCTTTATTATTCGAAGACCATAATGGCACTTTATAAGTTGCATTGCTTGGGCGTACTACCGCATTTATCTTCTTCGATTTTCCTTGAACAATTGTAATGTAGTTTACATCTAGGGAAATGCTAGTTACTAATCGAGTAACACGTACAGTACAGGTTGCATAAGCACCAGAACCATCCATGGCACGAACGGTTACTTGAGCAGTACCCAGGGCGATTCCCTTAATTCGTCCCTTGGAATCGACAGTAACGATTTTTTTATTACTAGACGTCCAACTTAATTTTTGATTGGATGCATTGGCACTTTTAATCTTTGCAACTAATTGATATGTTTTACCCAAACCTAATTTGTAGTAAGATTTATTCAGAGTAATGGTTGTAATAAGCTCTTTGACCGTTACTACACAGTGAGCTACATAACCCCCATCGTTGGACGTTACGGTTATAATAGACACACCACCTGCAATACCTTTCACCACACCGTATTTGTCCACGGTTGCTACTTTCGAATTGGAGCTTTTCCATGTAACGCTTTGATCTGATGCTCCTACTGGTAAGACCTTAGCAGTTAATTCTAATCTACCACCAACGTTAATTGTAGCGGTTGATTGGCTAATTTGTATACCAGAGCTGCCTTGCATTACTGTAACATTACAGTATGCGGATGAACCGCTACTTGTTTTTACCATAATGATGCAGGTTCCTGATTTTTTTGCAGTTACCCTACCAGTCTTACTAACGACTGCAATGGATGTATCACTAGATTCCCATGTAAGAGCCGCATTGGTACTATCTGCAGGTGTTAATGTTATTTTAAAATCATAGTAATCACCAACATTTAATGTTAGTTTTGTTACATCTAGTTTTACAGCAGTTGCTGTTCTTCCAACCGTAATATTACATGTAGCTAAATAGCCACCGTCTACCGTTCTAACGATAATTGCAGTTTGTCCAACCGCTTTCGCGCTAACAACACCATCAGCACTTACAGATGCTACTGCTGAATTCGTAGAGGTCCAAGTAACAGCCACATTGTTTGCATCCGATGGCTTTACCGAATATGTCAAACGAAACGTTTCGCCTACAAACATATTCTTAGTGGTTTGGTCAAGTGTAATTCCTGAAATTGATTTTGTAACGATAACATTACAAATAGCCATAATTGAAGAGTTGACCTTTGAGGTAACTACGATTGCTGCCTTACCAGGTTTTTTTAACGTAACTTTACCTCTTTGATCTACCGTAATTACAGACGTATCCGTTGATGACCATACTACATCCTGATCTTTCGCTGTTTCTGGCGTAATTGTTGCATATAATTGAAATGTACCAGCGGAAAGTGGTGCTGTAACAAGTGTTTCAGAAAGTGTAATTTTTTCAATCGCTTGATAAACATTAATTAAACATGATCCAACAACTATATTATCTTGATTAATTGCTGTAATGACTGCCGTACCACCCTTAACACCACTTACCGTTACAGATAAATTACCTGTCTGTGTGATTTTTACAATGTTTGCATCTGAAGTAACCCATTTTAAGGATACATTATTAAGTTTTGGTGTAATCTCAGCATTAATCGTAAGAAAATCACCTACTGCAATACTTGTATTGGATGGGGTTAACTTAATACTCGTAACGGATTGTTTGACTAAAATCTTACAGGTTGCTGTTTTTGTTACACCATTAATCGTCTGCGTTACAGTAATTTCAGTACTACCAACAGAAACACCAGTTACCAAGCCTTCTTTATCAACTGTTGCAACGGAAGGATTGCTTGACTTCCATGTAACAGGCGCAAAATTGTTCGAAGTATTTAAAACTAACTGCAAGGTAGACCCTGTGTAAATCGTAGCATTCGTTGTATTTAATGAAATACCATCAATTACATATACTTCAAGTTCTTCATTTTTTGCATACTTCGATTCATCCGAATTAATACTACCAAACAGACCATTCTGATAATACATATAAATTTTTGTATGACCATCTGCTTTACCTGTAATTATACCAGTTGAACTTGTAACCGTTGCATAGTTATCATTCTCTGAGGCAAATAGATAGTAATCTTGTGACGGTAAGTTCGAGTTTTCAAGTATATTGTACTTATCTCCAACATTCATATAAATTGGACCTTTTGGTATCGTTACTGGTACAATTAAAGTAATATGTAAGGTCTGAGTTTTAACATTATTCTCTTCATATTTTGCTGATTGTCTCGCTGTAATATAATACACACCAGCTTTCACATTAGAAAGTGTAGCAGTACCACTAACCGTACTCAAATACACATCCATATACTTATTGTTTTTTATATCAAGGGTCTCTCCTGTAATGGAGTTTTTATGTATCGTCCAAACCAATTCATCTGCTCTTGTTGCATTCGTTTGAATACTAATTGTAGAATTTGTACTCTCATAGGTAAATTTATTTTGGTACTTTTCTTCTCCACCTACGATATAACCTGTTGTTGAAACTAATACACTAAAGGTTAACGTAGCGGCTTTACCAGCTTCTGATAAGGTTGTCGTCGTAACCGTAATTTCTGCATACCCTGCACCTACCGCTGTTACGATACCATTATTATCAACATTCACAACATTGGTATTACTACTCTCCCACTTTAAGGACGGCTGCTTTTCAAATATTTCACTTCCGGCAGTTGTATCATTGGTTACACCACTTTTATAATTCACATATTTTAATTTAACTAAATAATGATTTAAATTGTTTGCTTCTGGTCCTTTTAATTGTAAGGTTCTTTTATTTAGATCCGTCACCTGAATCTGGGTTTGCATGCCATAATAATTTTCAGATGTGGTATTGCCAGTTTCGCTTAATTCTAGTGGTACATAGATTTGGCAATATACTTGATAATTTACACCACCATAGGTAACGATTGCTCCAAGCTGAGCGTATCCTGGTCCTACTGCATAAACAGTTGCTTCGAAATCATTTATAAATTTAACATCAATAATATTCTCATCATAAGCCAACCATTGAATTTTAGCGTCCACTGGAACTGTATTATCACGAGATGTGATACTCAGTGACATTGAACTATTTTTCATCTGTATCTGAGAGCCAGATGGATAACTTGTAGAGTCTACTACCATAAAATATTGATCTACCGTTGTCACTGGAGTCGGGGTTGGCGTTGCGGCCTGAGCCGTTTCAACCATTGGTGTTATGATAACATCTCCATCTCCATTAGAGATAGGAAATAAATTCACGATTAGTATTGTTACTGAAAGAAGTATTGCTAACATTCTTCTTAGTCTAAAATTCATCTTTTTCCTCCTTGAACTTACATGCCATCCTTGTATAAGATTGAGCTTTTTTATTTATAACCTATTACCATTACTTTAGATAAGCGCAATGCTATGGCATTTAACTAAAGAACGTATCCTATGTAAATTTTATCAAGATAGGATTTATCTTAGATAATAGATACAAACATCTATATATGTTATCGACAAATTTATCATATTGTTTAGATGTTTTTTTCATATTCTATATTTTTTTAAATGAAACTACCTATTAGTAGTGTAATCTCCTGCTTAAATCATAAAATCGATACAAGCCCTAGTCTCACGAACTTTACCGATAAATTCAGAAACTTTTTTATGTGCTTCATGTATTTGGTATGCATTTAAATCTTCCATATCTTCGTATTCACTCACCAATACCAAGTCATAATTTTCATTATTTGCATCTTTATGATTCAATGCAACATATAAATTCTTTAAAGTTGGAACTACCCCTACCAAAGATTCTAACATTGATTTTGCTATTTGTAGATTCTCCGCCTTTGTTCTACCCTCTGCTTCTTCTTTGAACTGAAACATTACTATATGTCTTATCATTACGTGCACTCCTTTTCCTTAAACATCTTCCAATTGAATAAATATTTATCGAATTTTATGTATTCTTTTATTATTATAGCATATTTTATATATAAATGTATTATTTCTATATTTTTTAAAATTTTATACTTTTATAATATTCGTAATATGTTCTGCCTTCTTCCTATAATATACTTGTCTTATTTTTTCACCGGATTGTTTTTGCAGAAATATCTGTGAACAAATGTAATCCGACATCCTGGCTCAGTGTTATCTTGAGTCTAGTAAGTTTACTATATGATATTATGATCATTATACATCGTTATATTTATCTACCACACTTTATAAGCAAGGAAGACAAAACACTTTTGAAATTCGAATCCTACAAATAAGATGGAAAATTATCAAATAAACAATCAACTATTCAAATATGGAGGTAAATTCAATACGCAGCCAAACATTCGATTAAGCAGACAATATACAGATATGCAGGCAATATACAAATACGCGGTAATATGCAAATATGCCAGGTAATATACAAATACTCAGGCAATAAACAAGTACTCAGACAATACGCAAATATGTAGGCAATATACAAATACGCGACAATATACAATACGCAGACAATATACAAATACGCAAAAAAAGAGACTGTGAAAGAATAGAGTTTCTATTCTCACAGTCCTTAAATATGCCATATTATACTGTTTCCTATCTAATATTTATGAAATTGCCGAAGAATTCTCCTGAAACTTAAAAATAGGTCTTCCATCTTCACTCCATGTAACCTTCATAAGCATTGCATGACGATTCGGATCTTTTAATGGATCCCCAACAATTTCTTCATACTGTCTTGCATGGAATACCATAACATCTTCTCCATCCAAAGTTTTTGTAAAACTATTATGTCCTGGACCAAAGATTCCTTTTTCACCATCCGATTCTAATACGGGATATCTTTCTTTTTTCCATGAAGCAGGGTCAAGTAAATCTGAATTCTCATCTGCTGTTAACATACCAACACAATAGCATGCACCAGTTGCACTTGCAGAATATGTTATATATATTTTTCCATCTTTTCGAATGATAGCTGGCCCTTCATTTACCCAAAATCCAACCCTTTCCCAATCATAATCTGGGGTGGTAAGAAGAACTTGCGCCGATTTTAATTTAAGAGGAGACTCCATTTGAGCAATATATAAGTTCGAGATTGCTTTTCCAACACCTGTCTTTTCTGCCCATACAAAGTAATGTTCCCCTTGATGTTCAAAAACAGTAGCATCCAAAGAAAACGACTGAAACGAAAACTCATCCTCGTCTGCCGCGTTCATAATGCCTCTTTCTAACCAAATATCATGAAGTGGGTCCTCTCCAATGCATTCTAGTACATAAGGTCTTATATTCCAAATATTTTCGGCTTCACCAGCAGCAAAATAGATATACCACTTACCAAAAAGATAATGAATTTCCGGAGCCCAAATATGATGTCCCATAATTCCTGATTGGTGTTTTTCCCAGATAGTAACTTCTTCTGCATCTTGCAGTTCGGATAAAGTCTTTGCTTTTCTTAATATGATTTTATCAAAGGAAGGAACAGAAGCAGTAAAATAATAATATCCATCACTGTGTAAATAAACATAGGGATCTGCCCGATTAGAGATCCACGCTTCATTATATTTTGTCAAAATTTCATTCATCAAAAGTAACCTCCAAAAAAATACTGTTGTTGCAAAATTGTATCCAATTTTGCAACAACTTATTAGTTTTATATATAAATATTACTTATTTACTTTTTTCTTTTTTAGAAAAACGAAACATCCAGTACCAACTACTATTACGAAAACAATGATAACCACGATAACAGGTTTCATTGAGGACTCTTTCACATCACTTGCTAATGTTTCAGCTGCTTCTGTTGGAGCAACCGTTGGAGCACTGCTAGGTGTTGGCTCTTTCGTTGGTTCTACCGTTGGTTCAACGGTTGGCTCAACGGTTGGTTCTGCTAAACTCACACCAGCAAGTAATGCAACATCTTCGTCTGTCAATACCGTATCATAAATCTCAATTTCGTCAAATAATCCTTTAAAAATTATATCCCAACAGTTGATTCCTACATAAACTTTAGAATCTCCAGCAAATGTTCCTGTTGCCACTGGACCTTCACCAAAAAACTCACCATTGACATATAATTTACTTGCAACCGTATCTGCAACAACATCGCCAGTTGCTGGATCAATTGCCTGCGTTGTCCCATCTACAGTAACAACAATATGGCTCCATGCATTCTTTTCCATCATGTATCCGCCACCTGCACTAAACAATGCTTTTACATACCATGGCCATGCTCCTGTTACTTCATTTCTTGACCAAATCGTTGGCGCGCTGTCACCATCCCAATCTGTTTTTGTGATGTTTAGCCATGTAGAGGCTGCATTTTGACTCAACAAATCAGAACCAACTTGAACAATAGGCCCAAAATTTGAAAATCTAGCTGGGTTTACCCAAAATGCCAAAGAATAAGTTTCACCCACTGCTTTTGCATCTAATTCCAATCCATAACTTCCGTCCAATGAAATAGCTTTTCCATGCATACCTTCGACATAGCTTACGTTTGCTGAATCACTTGCCTTTGGCAACGCTCCTGCATTTCCACCATCTTCGTTGTCACCTTCTCTTGCAACAGCAATGGCTCCATCCAAGCTATCTTCGAAGGAGTATTTATATACTGGAGTTTTTGCATTACTTGATGTACCAACTAAAGATGCAACGTCAGTATCACTAAGAACAGTATCAAAAATCTTAATATCATCAAAGTAACCTTTAAACATAATGTCCCAGCAATTGATACCAACGAATGCTTTCGCATCCCCTGCAAAGGTCCCTGTTGCTACAGGTCCTTCCCCAATTAATTCCCCATTGACATATAATTTACTTGCAACTGTATCTACAACAACATCGCCAGTTACTGGATCAATTGCTTGGGTATCACCATCTACTGTAACAACAATATGGCTCCATGCATTCTTTTCAATCATGTAACCACCGCCAGCGCTAAAGAGTGCTTTAATATACCATGGCCATGCTCCTGTTACTTCATTCCTTGACCAGATGGTGGGTGCACTATCTCCATCCCAATCCGTCTTCGTAATATTTAACCAAGTAGAAGAAGTCTTTTCACTTAAAAAGTCGGAACCAATTTGAACGATAGGACCAAAATTTGAAAATCTTGCAGGATTTACCCAAAATGATATTGAATATGTTTCTCCAATCGCTTTCGCATCCAACTCTAAGCCAAAACTTCCATCAAGAAAAACCGCTTGCCCATGTACACCCTCTCCAAAGGTTGCTAAGGAATTATCGCCTTTTATTGGCATTACTCCTACATTGCCTCCGTCCTCGTTATCCCCTTCTCTTACAACAACACTTGCTCCACCCAATTCCCCATCAAAGCTATACTCATATTTTGGTGTTGCAGCAAACACCGTATTCGTTTTAGCAACACAAAATGAAGCTGACAATATAAAAGCAAACGCTGCTACCATAAAGAAATTCTTTTTCATGTTAATCCTCCTATTTTTACGCATCTTTTTAAAAGTTTGATCCAATAGAAATAATATAAAAAGTTTCTTCAATTAAACAAAAAAGTCTATTACACGAACTAATTACCAACATCAATTCCAAAGTATTCTTTCATTGCATCTTTATGGTATTTATTTGCCATTTCAGTTGCCTCTTTAGCATAATCGGCTGCTTTTGCAGTCCCACTATCTACTAGGTTATGTATACCAATGTTATTAAAATACTCATCACAGAAAGTAAAATAACCAGCGATTGACGTCCAACCAAAAGGAACAGGACGAATACAGCTTGCAAAATAAGCATCCCAATATGGTGCACTTTCTGCATCGGTAGGATATAACTTACGGTAGGAATCCCAAACACCTTGATCTAATGAGATAGGTGCTGGTATCGAATCACGAATCAAAGGATCTCCCGAAGCATTCGTAATGGATTGATCATTATAAATCTCTAATCTAGCCTCCCAGCCTTCTTTACCCCAACCCATAAATTTCAATAATTCATAAGCTTCTCTTGGGTATTTTGTTCCAGCTGAGATACCCCCCATATCAATCGTTGCGATTGTATTCGCTACCCCATCAACCTCTTCTACGGATGGAATAACATAAGGTACGAAATTAATACCCAAATCCTTATAAGCATCGGTATCCCAAATGTTCATATAGGTCCAGTACGCTTCTGTCATTACAGCAACTCTACCACTTGATCCAGCCCAAGCTTCCCAGTCACCAAGCCATTTTTCCATTCTTGCAGTTTCCGTAGCAGGTGCTACGAAGTTACCAATTTTAAGATCGGCAAATTCTTGTTCTCCTTTTGCCCAAACGTTTAAGTCAAAACTTTTACCATCCCAGCCAAACTCACCTTTAATTTTTTGAGATGCAGCAATTCCATATAAACTATCTAGACGATTATAAGCACCCAATCCATAATAAGCTGGTGTTTGATTTAAATCAGTGGCATCTTTAATCAGCTGAATCATCTCGTCCCAAGTCCAGTTCATTCTTGGCATATCAATATTTAATGTTTGTAACACATTTTTATCAACATACACAATTCCTGGGAAGAACTTCATAGGAGTCGCCCACTTCTGATTCGTATCATAGTAACCGATTTTCAACTCATTGATTGTTGGTAATAAATTCTGATTTTCTTTATCTGCTTCCCACAATTCAGTCATATCATAAAGTAATTGATTTGAAAGTGCAAAATCACAATCAGTGAACATAAAGCAATCTGGTGCTTGGCCTGCAGATACTAAATTTAACAAAGTCGTATTTGCATCACCTGCAGGTACATAAGCAACTTCAACTTTTATATTCGGATACTTTTCCATAAATTTTTGAGCTAATAAATTCGTTAATACATCACTATCAAAGTTAAAATACGTTAATGTGATTTCTTCTGTAGTCATCGGAGGAAGACCGTCATCACTTCCTGCAACATTTGTAGGTGATGTATTATCTCCTTTTGAAGCTTCACTTGTTGGATTTGTCTTAGCAGATGTATCTTCTGTCTCTTTGCCACTAAATACGCAACCCGTCATTACACCAATACACATCGTTATTACTAATAAAATACTTATAACTCTTTTCATATACATACCTCCTCTTAAATTCTTCCTATAAATAACAGGTCCTACCAGATACACTTGGTTCCTCAAATTTCACAGTTTAAAATCATGCTTATAACTTTATAAAACCAGTCACGATAGGTAGCTGCTTGGAACGATTTACTCTCCAGTAATACCTGTACGGTCAATACTTTCAACGAAATTTTTCTGAAGTATAAAGTACATTAATAATACTGGCAAGATACTTAACATGGTCGCTGCCATACGTATCGATTCGTTATTACTAGTTACCACCCCATCTACGGTAGCTAGTGCATCACTGTAATTTACGTCAAATTGCTTAAGTCTAATAATTAAGGTAGACCAGCCACTCTTAATGTGAATACCCGCAACATATAACTGAGTTAAATACGATTCATTCCAATACCATACCAACGAGAATAAAAAAACAGTTATAATTGCTGGCTTTGCAGAAGGAACTGAAATCCTGAAGTAGGATCTAAAAAATCCTGCACCATCGATATGTGCTGCTTCTATCAATACTTTTGGTACCATTTTAAAAAACTGATAAAAAATTAAAATAAAGATTTGGCTATTAAGTCCTTGCCCCAAAAGTGCTGGTACAATAAATGACGCTAAACTCCCAGTAAGTTTTAGATCTGAAAAAAGTACATAGGTAGGCATCATTGTAATCTGTGGTGGTAGAATAAAGGAAAAAATTAAGACTCCCATCATAAGTTTCTTACCCTTAAACTCAAATCTTGCAAATCCATAACCAATGAAAGAGCAAATAACTACATTTATTACGGTTGGAACGCCTGCAACCAAGACACTTTGCATAAAAGATTTTGCATAATTCATGCTAATCGCTGCTTGCTTGTAATTATTAATGTTTAAGCTACTTGGTATCCAACTAATCGAAGTATCTAGTAAATCATCCAATGTCATAAAGCTATTACTAATCATATAAAGCAGAGGATATAGATAAACAAATCCGATGCAAAGCAGTAATGCATAAACGATAAATTTTTGAATGAATCCTTTATTCTCTCGTGTTCCAAAAAGTAATTTTCTAGCTCTATCCTTGTTAAAATGAAGCTTATGATTCTCAATCTTAAATAATTTGCGCTTGTATTGTTGATTCAATTATCCCCGCCTCCTTCTAACACGTCTTAGAGCTCTATCTTGCTTTCTTAGTTCTTTCTTACGTTTCTTTACTTGTTTCTCATACACATCTTTTCTTGTTAATAATAAGATAGCAACTGCTGCAACGATAAGTGTTACTACAACTGAATACATCCATGCCATAGCTGATGCATAACCATAGCCTTTGTTTCCTGCAAACATCGCATTTTGAATAATATTAATGATGTTATTCTGTTCATTGTTCGATAAGAAGATTACGGTATATACTGCATTCAATAAAATCATTGGTTTTATAGTTGGTAGCGTAATTTTCCAAAAGCACTCCCAACCAGATCCACCATCGATGCTTGCTGCTTCATATAATGTACTATCAATCTTTTGTAGAGCTGAAAGGAAGATTAATATCTGTACGCCCGAATACCATAGAATCATAATCATATTGGCAAATACTTCAGAAATTCCAGATGCCATGTAACTTGGCATAAAGGTTTCCATAGCAGATCTTATGCCTTGCACATTCATAGCTGGTATCGTAGCAGCCCCCTGGGATACCAGCATATTCATAACTGGTCCACTTACAATAATAACAGGTAAAAAGAAAACCAATCGGAACAAACCTTTGCATCGAATCTTCTGATTTAAAAACATAGCGATAAGCAAGGCAAAAACTACAATAATAGGTACAGAAAATACCGTTTTCCAGAAATACGAGATTAAAGCAACGGGATATTCCGCATCCTCAAGCAATATTTGAGTAAAATTTTCATAACCAATAAATTGAATCACTTTGCCTTTTGGTGTGATTTTTATTTTCGCTAATGAGTATTGAAACGATTGTATTAGCGGGAGTAGTAAGAAAAATATCGCTCCTATGATCCAAGGTGAAACGAAGATATATCCCATAAGCGCTTCTCTTTTGGCCAATCTTCCAACCTTTTTAGGTTTAACTTTTTTAGGTTTAACTTTTATAGATTTTACTTCATTGCTTGCCCTCATTTGGAATCACCTACCTTATACGACATAGCTGGTATAACCAATCCATCCATTGTGATATCCGTGTCTGTATAGTTAATGTAAATGGTAATATCATTGTCATAACGAACTACAGTAACGCCGTTATCTAGTCTCTCATGTAAAACAATAAAAGCATCCTTCGTTAGCGTATTCACCTTTTCTAATTCTTTGTCATACGCAGTAATCTCGTCTTTATATACGCTGTACTTCGTACTATAAATATCAGAAGAATTTGTATAAAGCAGTTGTGATGAATCTTCATACGTAATATAAAAGGAAGGAAATACTCCTGTTTCAACTAAATTAAGAAAATACTCTTGTTTATTTGCTTTAAAATTAACATACTCTGAATACATTGGCATCACACCTTTTAATGCGATAGTTAAAAAAGGTACTTCCTCATCAATGAAAATGTAATTCGAGGATGCAAGTGGAATATCCAAATATGCGTTCGTATAATTGAAAAGATATGCATATGGCTGCTCTAAAACCATTTGAAATCCATTAAAAAGTCCTGCCATCATTTGTTCATAGGACTCCTGTGTATCTTTCCTTGTAAAATAATTACCTTTGTAGCTATAGGAAAATAAATTGTTAGAAGCTCCTGAAAGAGAAATGTATTCTATTCCTTTCTTTTGATACTCCCCTGCTAATCCTTCCAAAAGATAAGTGCTACGTTTCGGAATTAAATATAAAAAACGATTGTAGACATTTTGAAATGTATATTCTTCATAAAGACGCTTATCAATGCGTTTTACTACATTAAATGTCGTATTGTTTTCCTCTGGATTAATTCTTAGTACATCGTGATGCAAATAAAATTGAGTATTACTTTTGTTCATCTCATGTATCAACTTCGTTAATTGTCTCGTGGATCCAATTCCACGATCCGCTTCGTAAGATGTAATCGGTAAGCCATAGAATCCGCCTGACTGCCATCCTTTATAAAGAGTCAATATATTCTTAACTCCAGAATCTTCTAGATCTTTATAAATCAAGCGAATATTATCAACACTTGTCATTGTCACAGATTTTTTTAATAGCAAGCCTTCTTCTCTTTCACTACCTAAAAAATCAATCCTAGTACGATAAGAATTATCCTTACTTTTTAGCAATGTTTCCCCTAGTAAGTATTCTCTATAAGTAATGGCTAAACCCGTGTAATTGGCCTTTTCTCCATTCACAAGACAATATCTTACTCGAATGTCTGAATGAGTTCTATCTTTTTCTACCTGTGTAATTGAGCCAGAATTACTTTGACTCGTTGGTTGAACATATACTTTTCGCTTAATGAATCTAGGATAAATACGATTATAATTTACAGTTACTCCATTTGGATACGCCTCAATACTTGCCCTGTCTTCACCTTTTTCGATGATTCCTAAGAAACCAAACTTATTCTTTGTATGTACCATTCCAAATACAGGTGCCAAGATATTTTCTGATGGATTTGTTGTTTTAATCTCTCCCCAAAGAAGTGATTCAACAGAAGAATCTTTAAATCCAATATCCTCTCCATAAACCAACTGGGAATATCCTCCACTAAATCTTCCTTCCTTATCATTTAGATAAATCAATGCACCATTTCCATCTGGTATAAACATATAACCTTCTTTATCACCAAGATAGCTATGCCCCAAAAACGGATAGACTAAAATGGATCCGATCATGTATTTGTTTGAATTTTCAATGATTGTTGCATCTGGTATCTCTACAATTAGTGAGTCTTCTTTGAGTGCTACCGTCATCTCAAAAGAAAAATCATACTGAGGAAATGTTACATTCGCATGAAATCCATTCGATAACAATTTCAAAGTAATTTCAGGAGCATTATTTATAAAGTCCGCCTGTACGGTATCATTGACTCCATCAATTACATTCACTACGATACCAGATTGCATAAATCCCAACCACTGTTTATTATTTTTACCATCGTCTTCACGCAAGGTGGATTCCAAGATTTCACCGGAATGTTTATCACGAATTAGTATCGAAAGAGTTGGCTCATATAAATACAGTTCGTATGTCTCACTTTCAGCAATCATTTTATGACCGTGCATCTCTTTTTCATAAATCGTCGGCTCGCTTTTTACATCTGCGACTTCTTCATAACGGTTTGAGTTAACATTACTAGAATTTCCTATTAAGTAGCGAGGTTGTGAAACTTTTTGAAACATCCATATCCCAAGTATTGCAAGTATAAAAATAGCGATGCTTATACATAAGATTCTTTTCTTTTTAGAAGCCAATTCGATACACCACCTCTCCACAGATTGCTATGATAAAGTCGAACACCTGTGTCCATAAAACATACAATATAAATAGAACAAGTACTGCAATTAATGCCGCAAAAAATGTTAATCCAATTACTTTTGCCGTTTCCTTCACTGTATAGTTATTTATTTCTTTGATTGTTGCTAAAATCAGTACGATAATCCAGCAGATCATAAATAGATTTGCAAAACGTATGATAAAGGATTCATTAAACGTAACTACATGACTAAGTACAAAGATTATTGGTTGAATCAGCAAATACGGTGTTAAACAATATACAAAACTGCAATAAATTTGCTTAAAAGATCCCTCTCCGTCATTGATTGCACAGATCAAATAATTACAAATGGTCAACAATAAAAAGACAAGGAGTATACTACCAACATCAGATCCTATGGAATATCTACCTTCACGTACGTTCTTGAGCAAAAATCCGCAGAAATACTTATAAATAATTGACTCTATTATAAATGTTACTAGAAGGATGTTGGCACATAAAAAGGAAGCCTTTCCTTCTCTTTTCACACCATAACAACCATCCAACGGATGTTTGGCGTAATAAATAGAATATCTTAATTGCATGGATAATTTGTTATTTGCTAGGTTACGAAACCAAGTCTTAACACCGTTAAAAATCCCTTTTTTCTTTTGAAGTTGCTTAAAAACTCTTATAAGCACAACACCCAATATAAAAATCCCAGCGCTGATAACAATGTTGTTTCGAATCCATAGATTCCTTGTCTCCCAAAGAGCATCGGAGTATGTGTACCAATCTTTTGATAGTCTCGAATATGAAAGAGATTTTTTATAGTCTTCTTCTTGAAGATAGGCTCTTCCCATGGCTTTGTTTGCGTAATCGAACAAACTATTCATTTTTAATACTTCTGTAAGTGGTTCTTTACTTTCCGTATACCTACCTTTTGAATAAAGATATAAGGCATTATGTAATAGGTTCGTAAATTCCGTTGGAGCAAAAATATGTATTTGATTCATATCGGAGTCTAAGACATAAAGTCGATCTTCCCCATCCACCTGTATTGCTTCTACTTTCTTGCACAATCCAATCCTTTGTTTCCCGTCGTCACTACCGCCAAAAAGGAACAATAATTCTCCATCTCCATTAAATTCATAGATGTATCCTAGGGATGAAGCAACATAAATATTTTCATAATTACCAGTTGTTACTGCAGCAGGTATTTCATCATACGCATCTGCATCAAGTAAGTTTTTGCCCGCAATGTTTAGCTTTTTTAGAGTATTGTAACCCTCTCCTCTAGTAACGGTATAGATTAAACCTTTTTCATCAATGGCTAGGTTGTCAGGAGTTGATGGTATATTACTCACCATTTTTGAGCGTTGTGCATCGGTTAATATCATTCTAAGAAATATTTGTTGAAGGGATCTTGAAGCAAAATTAGTACCAAAGTATCCAAGGAAAGTTCCTCCATCGGTTGGAGCAATTTGTACAATTCCATTGGTATTTGCTTCACAAACAATAAATAGATTTCCAGCATGATTTACAACAAGTTTTATCGGCTTAAAATCCATCGCATCCCCATAGAGTGGATGGTTTGGTTTCTCATATTTTTTTACAAATTCTCCACTTGGATTAAAAACAAAAACTGCTCTTGCCTCTTTATCTGCTACATAAACTTCTTTCTCATCCGTTACATAAATACCGCATGGATACCTAAATTCTTCGTATTCAATCGTATTTACTAAACTACCTTCTAGTGTAGAAATTATAATGCGGCAATTTCCCGTATCGGCAATGTAGATATAACCATCTTTTGTAATCGCCATGTCTCTTGGTGCACTTAAAGACAAATCATCTATTTTGGTTATGGTATCATATGGGGTATATGCTGTCTGGGTTTCTGTCATGTATCCATAACCATCTACCGTAAACGTCTTATATGGCTCATCTGCATATGCCGTAAGTCCCCCAGTCTTAATGCTTACAGCAATGCACAGAATAAATAAAACAAGTAACCTTAACCTTCTCTTCATCTTCCTATCCTCCAAGCCAATTATTTAATACCAGAATGCGCCATCGTATTCATAATACTGTTCTGCAATATTATAAAAATCAATAGATTCGGTAAAAACATAATCAAAGACGCTGCTGCTGCGATTCCTTGACCAGCTACGGTATTATTGGTACTTGTTAATGTATTCATATAGAAAGTTAAAGTTTTTAATCCTTCTCCACTTACATAGTAATTGGACGTTTCCATATTGACCCATACTTGTTGAAACACTAAAATTGCCGCGGTGGCAATTGCAGGACGTATGAGTGGTATAATAATCGATTGATACACTTTAAACTCACTAGCTCCATCAATATATGCGGCTTCAATTAATGAATCTGGAACTTGATCAATAAACTGTTTTACCAAAAACAATGCAACTGGTAATGGAATTAACGGGAGTATATGTGCAAAATAGGTATCCGTTAAGCCCAAAACATTGATGGTTAAATATCTTGGTATCATAACAGCAACAGGAACAAACATCAGTGCAGCTTGATTGATCTTCATCATTGATATCTTGCCTTTAAATTTAAGTTTTGATAATGCAAACCCAGCTGCAGTGGAGAATACAATGGAAGAAAATACAACTGCAATCGTTACAATAACACTATTAAACAAGTAACGGCTCATTGGTATCCCAGAAGTTCTCGATGCCTTAAATAACTTTGTAAAGTTATCGAATGTCGGTCTTGTAACAAAAAATTTGGGAGGGAATGCAAATAACTCATCCATCGGTTTAAAAGCATGACAGATAATAAATATAATAGGAAGTCCCATAAACAGCACCAATGGTAAAATAACTATCATAATTTTAATCTGCCCTTTTTCAAACTTCCTAGGGTTAATACGATTTCCTTTATATGCCATAGTAGGTCCTCCTTTCTACTCTTCTTGGAATAACTTTGTTGATATTTTAGAAAAAATCCAAACAATTCCTAAAAGTACTACCGATGTAGCCGCTGCATATCCCATTTCATAACGGATAAATCCATAATCCTCGATATGATTTACGATTAGTTGTGCTGCATATTGTGGTGTTGGATTTCCTGCAAGTTGCGAACTGATCACTCCATTTTGAAATGCATTTACAATGGACATAACCGCAGCAAACAGCATTTGAGGTTTCATATTTGGTATCGTGATATAAATCATTTCTTGAAAACGATTTTTAACACCGTCGATTGCTGCTGCCTCATATAAAGTTTCATCTGAATTTAAAATACCCGCTAAAATTGCCAAGAATCCTACTCCCATACTACTCCATAAACCAATGATAACTACAATAGGAAGTAAATACCTTGTGTTGACTAACCAAATGATTGGATCCGTTACAATTCCAAGATTCATGAGCCAACTATTAATATAGCCCGTTTGATCTCCTGTAAACATTACCTTCCATAAGACAGTCATCGCTACACCAGATGTTAAACTTGGAGAATATAAAATAAGTGCGAATATTGTTCTTGGTAATCTAGTTAATTGCGCCAAAGCCCAAGCCAATAAAAACGATAAGATATACCCTCCTGGACCTACAATAATTGCATATACCACTGTGTTTGGTAATACGTGTTGCATAAAGATTGAATCATTTGTTAATAGATTAATATAATTTAGAAAACCAACAAAACCAGGGAACTCAATGGCATTAAAATTCGTAAAAGATAATAGTATCGCAATTACAACTGGTATTACGATAAATATGCTAAATAAAAGTGCATAGGGAAATACAAACACATATGCGGTCTTATTTCTATGTTCACGATTACCGATTCTTGACTTTCTCTTCATAGCCCTCTACCCCCATCATTCTAAAGTTCCAAGGATTTTGTTCACTATGTCGATGGTCGGCACCTTATATTCCTTTACTTCTTCCCCATCCACAATATATCCAAACTCTTCTAACTTTCGCATTGTTTCTCGGTCTACTATTTTAACTGCTGTATCTATTCTGGTCCTTAGATTTTTACCATTGACAACAATATCATTAAACGCATTGCTTACTTCACGTTCTAGCATATATGAGCCTAACACTCTTGGCGCTTCTAAAATGTGAGTGGCCTGCTCTTTAATTATTTGTTTATCTACGCTGTCCCAAGGAAGTTCTAGAAAAGCATTTAAATTAGCAGTATTCCATAGATACTCATCTCCGTATGAAATTTGCAATGTTTGCCCAAATTTCGTTTGAACCTCTGTGGAAGACCACCATTTCATAAATTCCCAAGCTTTTTCTTCACGCTCAACATCTGAATGAAACATTACCGTACTCTCTGCTCCACCCGCAGTATAACGTAAAATCTCTCCGTTTTCCTGTTCAATGCCAGGAACGATAGAGATTTCCCAAGAATTTGCTATTTCAGGTGCAGCATTTACTAAAAGGTTATACACTGCATAGTCCGCAATACCAATTGGTAAATCACCATTCCTAAAGTGTTGATAAAAATTCGGTATATCAATTGGTAAATTATAAATTGTAAAAAGTTCCGTTAGTGTAGTAAATCCTTTGATTGCTTCTTCTGAATTCAGTGCTGTTTTACCAACAAAATCAGTATATAAAGATGCTCCATTTTGAAATAAAAGAGGTGTTGTACCGTGGTAATTTCTCATAACTAACATACCAGCGGTAGGATAATAAAAATTTAACCCCCTCATCTGCAGTTCTGGCAACATATCAAGAACATCTTCCATTGTATTAGGTACTGATAACCCAAGCTTATTAAGGACATCCGTTCGATAAAATAACACCCAAAAGTTCATCGTTTCTGGTAAACCATAAATCCCATCCTCTATGGTTGATGATAACAATAAACCAGGAGCATAGTTTGATGCTACCTCTTTAAAATCATCAAACTCTGCTAAGTTTTTTATCGCTCCTCGTACACCTAATTCAAATGGAATCGCATAATTAATCCCAGTTGCAATGTCTGGTTGGTCCCCAGAGGAATTGGCTAGAACTAATTTATTCTGATCCGGCATTATGGATAAATCAACTTGAATTCCAGTTTCTTTCGTGAATTCTTCATCAATCATCTTTTGCATAATCTCAACATGTTGTCTGGAACGGTTTACCCACACTTGCAAATGCTCTTTATTTACATTACTTGTTGAATAAGACTGATTGAAAAATGAGTAAAAAAATCTCTGTACGGATAAACCTACTTTTGTGAAAAATCCCACTTTTGTTGGAAGTTTTGCGTCTTTTTGATATAGATAAATTCGATCAATCGCTAAATTGTTCTTATTTAATGAGTCAATTAAGTTTGCTAATTGTGTATTAATGGAATTGATACTAGAGGATAATTCCGCAACACGATAAATCAGTTCATCTGGATCTTTTGACAAACTTCTTAATTGCGTTGCTGCTACATTACCAGCAGAAAATGCAGCTATCCTATCAACCTTTGGATTAAAATTCTTCACACTATCGTGTAATTGATCCAATTCATCTGCCCATCCATCTAATCTTTCCTTGACGTCTGGAATATACCGCGTTAGTTTTAAATCACGGTATTTGTCTTTATTCGTTCCTGCAACTTTTGTTATTTCAAGTGAAAGATCATTGATTTCACTCATGATACGATCGACACTTTCAAGAACATGGCGAATATTATCAATATTAATCGTATAGGAAATGCTATGTACACCAGGTTCTAAGTAAACACTAAGTTTGTCACCATTTTCATCAACCATTGTACTCGTCTTATATTTTGTTGTATAAGCAAGCGGATACGCTTTGAAATCCAAACTTTTAATCTCTCCATCAATTGCTACATCAACAAATACAGGAAAATCAGTTTTATCGGATTGTCTATAATTCACTGCAATGTTGTAATATCCTGAAGTTGGTACACTAAACTCATAGGTGATTTTCTGGCCAGCTTTCTTAAAGGATGCACTATCCACTGTATTTAAAATGGTATCCTTTACTTCATAAGGAGCAACATCTGCATCGTACTCGGCAACGGAGCGTATGGACGAATCGTTACGATATGTAAAACTTTCGCCTTGAAGCACGATTATGTTTTCGCCTTCGGTTACCGTTGTCAATTTCTCCTCTGGTATGCTAGTTGGTGCTTCTAATGTTAAATTGCCTAAAAGTAGACTTCCTTCTGATACATGAAACGTAAACTCATTGATTCCTTGATGCAATTCTAAGATGAGCGGCATAGAACGTCGATAACTTGCATCCTTTAAATATTTATTTTCCCAACGTTTTAATTTATCTGGGACAGTTACTATTTCTTTTCCGTAGCGATCATAGGAAGTTTCACTTTTTGATACCCACGTAGTTTCAAATAGTAAACGTCTTGCCTCATAAAAAGGGAATTCCCCATTTACTTGCATTGCCATTTCAATTGGTAAAATAGAATCATCCCAGGATAAATAGTCAAACTTTAATACATATCTTCCAGTTTGTGGTACATTCATTCGTAATGTTACCACGCTACCTAAAGTTAAATTTAATACTTCATTCTCATAGGCATACGTTTCATCCATGTCCTTTGCAGAACAAAGCAATGCTTTATTTGTATCATTTCCATTACTCTCACTACCGACAAAGGCTTCATCTACCCTTATCTTAATTGGAGCACCCGTATAAACAGGTGTAGTATAAGAGTTACTTACATTCGTGTAGTTATTACTTATGGTTTCATTTACAAAATCACTCTCATCAGAGACCACTTGTTGCTCTGTGTCTGACTCTGCTTTTATGGAATAACTCTGTACATTACTAAATACAATCGCAAGAACTAAGCTTAGTGCTATAATACGGTTAAAGCATTGCTGCTTCATAAGAAACCTCCTTATAACAATTCCAATTCAAGATGTAAAACGCTGCAAGCAGGAATTTTAAATTGCAAACCTTTTTCTGTTATTTTATAATCAGAAAACTCAACCGGGTAAACGTTGTTTGGTTGTTCAAATGTATTATGTGCTTTCATCTCATTCACCAAAACTGTTCCCTTTACGGATTTTACTAAAGCTTCCGTTAAAACAGTTTCAATCTCATAATCTTCTGTGATGGATAAATTATTCAGTGTAATATGAATCTTACCATCCTTCGACTCAGAAACAGATTCATGTAGATTTGGAACTTGATATGTTTCCTCTAAACCAATTTTTTCAGTTTCTATGTAACTATCGATTAATTCTGCATCCTGATGTACCTGATACATATGAAATACATGGTACGTAGGAGTTAATAGCATCTTCTCGCCTTCTGTTAAAATAACTGCTTGTAATACATTTACAAGTTGTGCTATGTTTGCCATTTTAACACGATCACAATTTTTATTAAAAATATTTAGATTTATTCCTGCGACCAAAGCATCACGCATTGTATTTTGTTGATATAAAAATCCAGGATTTGTTCCAGGTTCGCAACTAAACCATGTTCCCCATTCATCCACGATCATTCCTATCTTTTTCTCTGGATCAAATTCATCCATAATAGCTCCGTGACGCTTGATGAGAGTTTCCATATAAAGTGTTTTACTTAATGTTTTATACCATGTTTTATCATCGAAATCCGTTGCACTTCCTTTGTTTTCCCAACCTTCTGGATGGGTATAGTAATGAAGTGAAAGTCCATCCATAAATCCATGGAACTGTCTTGGTGCATGATCATATGTAGTTTCTAATATTTTTCGTGTCCATTCATAATCATCTACATTCGCACCACAGGCTATTTTATAAATTGGTTTGCTATGGTCATAGGTTCTGACATACGTTTGATATCTTCTATATTCATTCCCGTAATATTCTGGAGTCATATTGCCACCACAGCCCCAGTTTTCGTTTCCGACAGCGAAATAATCAACCCTCCATGGTTTCTCGTGACCATTTTTTGCTCTAAGATCTGCCATTGGTGAAACACCTTCAAATGTTAAATACTCAACCCATTCCGACATTTCTCTTACGGTACCACTTCCAACATTACCGTTGATATACGCTTTGCAATTAAGTTGTCTACATAACTCCATAAATTCATGTGTACCAAAGCTGTTATCTTCTACTACACCACCCCAATGCGTATTTATCATCTTTTTACGATTTTCTTTTGGTCCAATTCCATCCATCCAGTGGTATTCATCAGCAAAACAACCACCCGGCCAACGAAGCACTGGTATTCTCATATCTTTTAATGCTGTTATAACATCATTTCTCATGCCATTTGTGTTTGGAATTGTTGAATCTTCTCCTACAAAAATTCCCTCGTAAATACATCTTCCAAGATGCTCTGAGAAATGGCCATAAATTTCAGGATTAATATGCCCTTTTTTAATTTTTGGATTTACAAATAGTTTTGCCATCGTGTCCTCCTGTTTTCTCCTGTTTTCTTCTTTTACCTTCTAAATTTGATATGAAACTATATAGCTTTGAATGAGTATTTTAAAATCATTCATTATTTCCTTTAATATACTATACTATTGTTTAATTAAAAACTTTAACATTAAGTAATTAAATTAACATATTATAACAATACTACCAATTTGAACAAACGTCAAGATATTTATTGGATATTTTTTGTGATTTTAACCATATGTTTCAGTAATTAAAATAAAACATTGACTTTAAAAATGAAGAATCTTATAATTACTGTATTCATATTTAGCGTATTCATATAATAGATTGCCAAGAATTGCGGACATTCATAAAACTTCCTTTTTAACCTAGAAATACTTAGATTTAGAATCTAGATGTTCGCGTAATATTTATTTAACATGATTCATTTCGTACTAAAATTCTAGTTTTGACACTCAAATCTAT
>OJJJ01000095.1_pt1 | contig 60882 bp, 52 predicted proteins | sample 1596311 | NCBI WGS metagenome assembly OJJJ01 (sample SAMEA4350140, study PRJEB24818) | metagenome | biome: human; feature: gut; material: faeces | place: Denmark | collected 2013-09
ACACCATGCAATTCATCAAGCCGGATGTCAGCACCATCTGTATGGGACAGGCGGCCTCAATGGGTGCCTTCCTGTTAACGGCAGGGGCGAAAGGCAAGCGTTTCTGCCTGCCGAATTCCCGCGTGATGATCCACCAGCCGCTGGGCGGATATCAGGGTCAGGCGACGGATATCGAAATCCACGCCCGCGAAATTCTGAAAGTAAAAGCGCGCATGAATGAACTTATGGCGCAGCATACGGGTCAATCTCTTGAGCAGATCGAGCGTGATACTGAGCGAGATCGCTTCCTCTCTGCACCAGAGGCAGTTGAGTACGGCTTAGTCGACTCCGTTTTGACCCATCGTAATTGATGCCCGCGACGCAACTGTGCCGCTATACTAAGGTAGGGCGGCACTCTGCTTACCGCAGCTTGCGTCTGAGAATGGCATTTGCGTCGTCATGTGCGGCACAAAGAACTTAAAAAGAGGTTTGGACTCATGACAGATAAACGCAAAGATGGTTCGGGCAAACTGCTGTACTGCTCTTTTTGCGGCAAAAGCCAGCATGAAGTGCGTAAACTGATTGCCGGGCCGTCCGTGTATATCTGCGATGAATGTGTCGACTTATGTAACGACATCATTCGCGAAGAGATTAAAGAAGTTGCCCCGCACCGTGAGCGCAGTGCGTTGCCTACCCCGCATGAAATTCGTCATCATCTTGACGACTATGTCATCGGTCAGGAGCAGGCGAAGAAAGTGCTGGCGGTGGCGGTTTACAACCACTACAAACGTCTGCGTAACGGCGATACCAGCAATGGCGTGGAACTGGGTAAAAGTAACATCCTGCTGATCGGGCCAACCGGTTCCGGTAAAACGCTGCTGGCTGAAACGCTGGCGCGCCTGCTGGACGTTCCGTTTACTATGGCGGATGCCACCACTCTGACCGAAGCCGGTTATGTGGGTGAAGACGTTGAAAACATCATCCAGAAACTGCTGCAGAAGTGCGATTATGACGTGCAGAAAGCACAGCGCGGGATCGTCTACATCGATGAGATCGACAAGATCTCCCGTAAGTCTGACAATCCGTCCATCACCCGTGACGTCTCGGGCGAAGGTGTGCAGCAGGCGCTGTTGAAACTGATCGAAGGCACGGTTGCTGCCGTTCCGCCACAGGGTGGTCGTAAACATCCGCAGCAGGAGTTCCTGCAGGTTGATACCTCCAAAATCCTGTTCATTTGTGGTGGGGCGTTTGCAGGGCTGGATAAAGTGATCTCTCACCGTGTTGAAACCGGCTCCGGCATTGGTTTTGGCGCAACGGTGAAATCGACTTCTGAAAAACCGAACGAAGGCGAACTGCTGTCGCAGGTTGAACCGGAAGATCTGATCAAATTTGGTCTGATCCCTGAGTTTATCGGCCGTCTGCCGGTTGTGGCGACGCTTAACGAACTGAGCGAAGAGGCGCTGATTCAGATTCTGAAAGAGCCGAAAAACGCGCTGACCAAGCAGTATCAGGCGCTGTTTAACCTCGAAGGTGTCGATCTGGAATTCCGTGACGAAGCGCTGGATGCGATTGCCAAAAAAGCGATGATTCGTAAAACCGGTGCGCGTGGCCTGCGCTCTATCGTTGAAGCCGCGCTGCTTGACACCATGTACGATCTGCCGTCTATGGAAGATGTTGAGAAAGTGGTTATCGACGAGTCCGTAATCGGTGGTCAGAGCAAGCCTTTGCTGATTTATGGTAAGCCTGAAGCACAGCAGGCATCTGGCGAATAATTCACCAAATCATACAAGCAGTTAATCAAAAAGGGGGGATTTTATCTCCCCTTTACTTTTTCCGTATTCATGGCGTTGAATGTGTGGGAAACATCCCCATATACTGGATACATGTTAATGGTTGTGTGAAGCACAGTTACATGACCAGTTTACCTGGCGGACACTAAACTAAGAGAGAGCTCTATGAATCCTGAGCGTTCTGAACGCATTGAAATCCCCGTGTTGCCGTTGCGCGATGTGGTGGTTTATCCGCACATGGTCATACCCTTATTTGTAGGGCGGGAAAAATCTATCCGTTGCCTCGAAGCCGCCATGGATCATGATAAAAAAATCATGCTGGTGGCGCAGAAGGAAGCATCGACGGATGAGCCGGGTGTAAACGATCTTTTCACCGTCGGGACCGTGGCCTCTATTTTGCAGATGCTGAAGCTGCCTGATGGCACCGTGAAGGTGCTGGTAGAGGGCTTACAGCGTGCGCGTATTACCACCTTGTCTGACAATGGCGAGCACTTTTCTGCGAAGGCAGAGTATCTTGATTCGCCGCAGCTTGATGAGCGCGAGCAGGAAGTGCTGGTACGCACCGCCATTAGCCAGTTTGAAGGCTATATCAAGCTGAATAAGAAAATCCCACCAGAAGTGCTGACGTCGCTGAACAGTATCGACGATCCTGCACGTCTGGCGGACACCATCGCTGCCCATATGCCGCTGAAGCTGGCTGATAAACAGTCCGTGCTGGAAATGTCCGACGTTAACGAACGTCTGGAATACCTGATGGCGATGATGGAGTCTGAAATCGATCTGCTGCAGGTTGAGAAGCGCATTCGCAACCGCGTGAAAAAGCAGATGGAGAAATCTCAGCGTGAGTACTATCTGAATGAGCAAATGAAAGCCATTCAGAAAGAGCTGGGCGAAATGGACGACGCGCCGGACGAAAACGAGGCGCTGAAGCGTAAGATTGACGCGGCGAAGATGCCGAAAGAGGCGAAAGAGAAAGCCGAAGCAGAGCTGCAGAAGCTGAAAATGATGTCTCCGATGTCGGCTGAAGCGACCGTCGTGCGCGGCTACATTGAGTGGATGGTGCAGGTTCCGTGGAACGCCCGCAGCAAGGTCAAAAAAGATCTGCGTCAGGCGCAGGAGATCCTGGATACAGACCACTACGGCCTGGAGCGCGTCAAAGACCGCATTCTTGAGTACCTCGCGGTACAGAGCCGCGTGAACAAAATTAAAGGCCCAATTCTGTGCCTGGTGGGGCCGCCGGGGGTAGGTAAAACCTCTCTGGGTCAGTCCATCGCCAAAGCGACCGGACGTAAATATATCCGTATGGCGCTGGGTGGCGTACGCGATGAAGCGGAAATCCGCGGTCACCGCCGTACTTACATCGGCTCTATGCCGGGTAAATTGATCCAGAAAATGGCGAAAGTGGGCGTTAAAAACCCGCTGTTCCTGCTCGACGAAATCGACAAAATGTCGTCGGACATGCGTGGCGACCCGGCGTCCGCTCTGCTGGAAGTGCTTGATCCAGAACAGAACGTGGCGTTCAGCGATCACTATCTGGAAGTGGACTACGACCTGAGCGACGTGATGTTCGTGGCGACCTCTAACTCCATGAACATTCCGGCTCCGCTGCTGGACCGTATGGAAGTGATCCGTCTGTCCGGTTATACCGAAGACGAGAAGCTGAACATTGCGAAGCAGCACCTGCTGCCGAAGCAGATTGAGCGTAACGCGCTGAAAGCCAATGAGCTGACTGTTGAAGACAGCGCCATTGTCGGCATCATTCGTTACTACACCCGTGAAGCGGGCGTGCGTAGCCTTGAGCGTGAAATCTCTAAACTGTGCCGTAAGGCGGTGAAACAGCTGCTGCTGGATAAGAGCCTGAAACACATTGTGATTAACGGCGATAATCTGCATGCGTACCTGGGCGTTCAGCGCTTCGACTACGGTCGTGCGGATAACGAAAACCGCGTTGGTCAGGTGACCGGTCTGGCATGGACGGAAGTGGGCGGCGATCTGCTGACCATCGAAACCGCCTGTGTGCCGGGCAAAGGCAAACTGACCTACACCGGCTCGCTGGGTGAAGTGATGCAGGAGTCCATCCAGGCGGCGCTGACCGTGGTGCGTGCGCGTGCGGAAAAACTGGGTATCAACGCGGATTTCTATGAAAAACGCGATATCCACGTTCACGTACCGGAAGGGGCAACGCCGAAAGACGGTCCAAGCGCAGGTATTGCCATGTGTACCGCGCTGGTCTCCTGTCTGACAGGGAACCCGGTGCGTGCTGATGTGGCGATGACCGGTGAAATTACCCTGCGTGGTCAGGTTCTGCCCATCGGTGGGTTAAAAGAAAAACTGCTGGCGGCACATCGCGGTGGGATCAAAACCGTATTGATCCCTTACGAAAACAAACGCGATCTGGAAGAGATTCCGGACAATGTGATTGCCGATCTGCAGATCCATCCGGTGAAACGCATTGAGGAAGTTCTGACTCTCGCACTGCAGAATGAACCCTCCGGAATGCAGGTTGTAACCGCAAAATAGTGACCTCGCGCAAAGAGCGTCAATAAAAACAAGGCTGGTAAGTCAATTCGGACTTGCCAGCCTTTTTTTGTATAGCTAATTTAGATTGCTGATTGGGTTAGCCATCAACAACGGGTGTTGTAAGGTCATGGCAGGCCTGATATAACTGCTGCGCGGTCGCGTTGTGAAGGACTCAGGCGCGATATAAATTATAAAGAGAGGAAGAGAACAGTGAATAAATCTCAACTGATTGACAAAATTGCTGCGGGTGCTGATATTTCTAAAGCTGCAGCTGGACGTGCATTAGATGCTTTAATTGCTTCTGTTACTGAATCTCTGCAGGCTGGGGACGACGTTGCACTGGTAGGTTTCGGTACTTTTGCTGTCAAAGAGCGTGCTGCCCGTACTGGCCGCAACCCTCAGACTGGTAAAGAGATCACCATTGCTGCCGCTAAAGTGCCAGGTTTCCGTGCAGGTAAAGCGCTGAAAGACGCAGTAAACTGATTGCTTGCCCGCTTCAGGGAAGCCGAAAAGTACAAGGGCGCATCATTTGATGTGCCTTTTTTGTTTGTCCAGGCCTGATTTGTGCGAGTTTATGCGAGTTGTGGGCTGACAATCGTACTGGTTTCTTGTCACAATACGCCTTTACGCGCGACGGTCAGGATTTCCGTCAGCGTCAGGTAACCAGTCACATACAGCGGAGTGTTGTTACACCATGATGGACAGCTTACGCACGGCTGCTAACAGTCTCGTGCTCAAGATTATTTTCGGTATCATTATCGTGTCGTTCATATTGACCGGCGTGAGTAGTTACCTCATCGGCGGTAGCGCCAACTATGCCGCAAAAGTGAATGGCCAGGAAATCAGCCGTGGGCAGTTCGAGAACGCTTTTGCTGGTGAACGTAACCGTATGCAGCAACAGCTGGGCGATCAGTTCTCAGAGCTGGCGGCAAACGAAGGTTATATGAAAACCCTGCGCCAGCAGACGCTGAACCGTCTTATCGACGAAGCACTGCTTGACCAGTATGCAAAAAGTCTGGGGCTGGGCATTAGCGATGAGCAGGTGAAAAAAGCCATCTTCTCGACTCAGGCGTTCCAGTCTAATGGCAAATTCGACAATGCGCGTTATAACAGCATCGTGAATCAGATGGGCATGACGGCCGATCAATATGCGCAGGCGCTGCGTAACCAGTTGACTACGCAGCAGCTTATCAATGCCGTTGTCGGCACAGATTTCATGCTCAAAGGTGAAACTGACGAGCTGGCAGCGCTGGTGGCTCAGCAACGTGTTGTGCGCGAAGCGACGATCGACGTAAACGCGCTGGCGGCAAAACAGCAGGTCAGCGACGCAGACGTTAACGCTTACTACGAGCAGAACAAGAACAACTTTGTGACCCCGGAGCAGTTCCGCGTAAGCTATATCAAACTGGATGCGGCGGCGCTGCAGGAAACCGCGTCTGACGCGGAAATCCAGTCTTACTACGATCAGCATCAGGATCAGTTTACTCAGCCTCAGCGCAACCGTTATAGCGTTATTCAGACCAAAACGGAAGCCGATGCCAAAGCGGTACTGGATGAGCTGAACAAAGGCGCAGATTTCGCAACCGTTGCGAAAGCAAAATCCACCGACATCATCTCAGCCAAAAATGGCGGTGATATGGGCTGGCTGGAAGATGCCACAACGCCTGACGAACTGAAAAACGCAGGTCTGAAAGATAAAGGCCAGCTCTCTGGGGTGATCAAATCCTCCGTCGGTTTCCTGGTGGCGCGTCTGGATGATATCCAGGCAGCCAAAACCAAACCACTGGCCGACGTTCGTGATGATATCGCGGCGAAAGTGAAGCAAGAGAAAGCGCTGGACGCTTTCTATGCTCTGCAGCAGAAAGTGAGCGATGCGGCGAGCAACGATAATGAATCGCTGGCGGGCGCAGAACAGGCTGCTGGCGTGAAAGCGGTGGAGACTGGCTGGTTTGGTCACGATAACCTGCCGGAAGAGCTGAACTTCAAGCCGGTTTCTGATGCTATCTTCAATGGTGGCCTGGTGGGTGAGAACGGTACGCCGGGCAGCAACTCAGACATCATCACTGTCGACGGTGACCGTGCATTCGTCCTGCGCATCAGCGAGCATAAAGCTGAGGCGGTAAAACCGCTGTCTGAAGTGAAGGATCAGGTTGTGGCGTTGGTTAAGCACAACAAAGCGGAACAGCAGGCGAAACTGGATGCTGAGAAGATTCTGGTCGAACTGAAAGCTGGCAAGAATGACGCGCTGAAAGCGGCTGGTTTGAGCTTCGGTGAAGCGAAAACGCTGAGCCGTACCGGCCAGGACCCGATCAGCCAGGCGGCGTTTGGTCTGAGCCTGCCAGCGAAAGACAAGCCGAGCTTCGGTACGGCAACCGATATGCAGGGTAACGTTGTTCTGCTGGCGCTCGACGAGGTGAAAGCAGGCACTCTGCCGGAAGAGCAGAAGAAAGCGATGATCCAGGGTATTACCCAGAACAATGCGCAGATTGCTTTCGAGGCAATGATGAGCAACCTGCGTAAAGAAGCCAAAATTAAGCTGGGTGATGTGATAACTCAGCAGCAATAATTACGTATCTGCTCGCAGATTTTCGTAACGCTCTGCAAAATCTAAAGGCCGCTTTCGCGGCCTTTTCCATTTCTGCAATCTGGCGTTTGTGCCTGTTTTTCCGTGCGGCTATCGTGGCGTGGCTGTCAACAAACAAGGAGAAAACAGCATGAAACGTGGAATCAAAGCACTGCTTATTACACTGGCTCTTGCCACCACCGGGATGAGTGCTGGCGCACAGGCGGCGACGCCTGCCGCTAAAGCACCGTCCGTACAAAGCCAGATGGATGCAACGACGCAAACCAAAGCAACCGCCAGCAGCACAACCACCGACGATGATGGCTCGCGGGTAAGCATCAATTCAGCCTCCGCTGACGATCTGGCCCGCGTCATGAATGGCGTAGGACTGAAGAAAGCACAGGCAATCGTCAGCTATCGTGAGGAGTACGGTCCATTCAAAACCCTTGATGACCTGAAGCAGGTTCCGGGTATGGGGAGCGCACTGGTTGAGCGCAACCTCTCACACCTGACGCTGTAATCGCACATTAACTTGCACTGCGGCAAAAATTTGCCAGGATAAAGAGGTCATACCAGTTGTGACCTCTCACCCTATAACAACAGTAAAGGCTATTGCGCTATGCAGACAAAAATCAAAGTCCGGGGCTACCACCTCGATGTTTACCAGCATGTGAATAACGCTCGCTATCTCGAATTTCTTGAAGAGGCGCGCTGGGACGGGCTGGAAAACAGTGAAAGTTTTCAGTGGCTGACTGCACATAACATCGCGTTTGTGGTTGCCAATATCAATATCAACTACCGTCGTCCTGCCGTCCTGGGGGATTTGCTTACCGTCACCAGCCAGGTGCAGCAACTGAACGGAAAAAGTGGCGTACTCAGCCAGGTGGTCACCCTGGAGCCTGAGGGACAGGTAGTGGCTGACGCGCTGATCACCTTTGTCTGTATCGATCTTAAAACCCAGAAAGCACTGCCGCTGGAAGGCGAGTTACGTGAAAAGCTGGAGTTAATGATTGTGTAGGATGTTTTAGGTCATCCGTGCTGTCGACATTCTCTGGACGACAGCACGGAGAACGCGCGTTATTTCAGCCCGGTTTTTTTCTGCATCGCGGCCATCACGCCGACTTTATCGGCAAGGTAGTGATTCAGACCGTTGGCACGCAGGTTACAGGCTGCACACTGGCCGCAACCGTCGCCTTTGATGCCGTTGTAGCAGGTCAGGGTTTCGCTGCGAACTAAATCAAGCCTGCCCCAGTAGTCCGCCAGCGCCCAGGTTTCCGCTTTATCGAGCCACATCAGCGGCGTTTCAAAGCGTGTCTCTTTCGCCATGCCCAGGTTTACCGCATGATTCAGCGCTTTTACAAACTCATCGCGACAGTCCGGATAGCCTGAAAAATCCGTTTCGCACACGCCGGTGATAACGGCTTCGGCTTTGACCTGGTAGGCATAAATTGCTGTCAGGGTCAGGAAGAGGATATTGCGGCCAGGCACAAAGGTATTGGGAATACCGCTGGCGTCAGGTTCGTAATCGGGAACAGGAATACTGTCGCGGGTGAGGCTACTGACGGCCAGTTCATTTAACAGCGTGACGTCCAGTACCTTGTGCGCACGGGCACCCAGTTTCAGAGCCAGTTCACGGGCAACATCGATTTCAGCGCGGTGACGCTGACCATAATCGAAAGTAACGCAGTGAACTTCATCGTACTGATGAAGCGCCTGTACCAGGCAGGTAGTGGAATCTTGTCCTCCGCTGAACACGACGACGGCACGTTTCATAAATCTTCTCGACAGTTACGGTAAAAACATTATGTTAACGCCTGGCTACGGCGGCGACCAGCTTCTTCACGATTTGGGGGCCGGAAGCCAGGCTTCGGTGAAATCAAACCAGCCGCGCGTGTTGAGCCGAATCCCATTGACGCCCGGCGGAGCGCTGATTTGATACTGATAGTTAAAGAGTGGAGTTAGCACCGCATTTTCCATCAGTCGGCTGAAAATAACTTTTAAGCCTGCATGTCGGGCCTGTTCGTCGGCCTGGGTCTGTACAGCATCCAGCGTGGCCTGCAGGTGAGCATACTGCGGTGCGCTTAGCAGATGCGGCCAGAGCGCATCACAGCGTAACCACTGCTCAAGGGTATATTCCGGCGCTTCCCCAATCAGCCTGTCTCCCATCATGATGTCTGCATCCGCAAGCCGCTGGCACCCGTCCCACGTTTTGGCATCGTGGAAAACCACCTCCAGTTCACAACCCTGCTGCGCAAGATAGCGCTGTAGCTGGCTTGCCATCGTATGTAACTCGACGGGGAGATGATAAAACAGCGTCAATTTTTCCGGCAGGGGAACATCCGTTAAATCCGTCCACCGGGGAATAGACCAGCCGGGAAGCAGTTCCTCTGTAGGCGTAATCAGCCCTTCGTTAAGCGGTAACGTATGCAGAAGCGTCGAAAGGTGGATGATATTGATCAGTCGACGCGCCTGCATTTCACTCAGGCGCGCGCTTTGCTTCAGCGTGAGATAACAGAATCCCAGGCTGGTGCTATTACTGACCAGCCGAAGGCTGGACAGTTCGTCAGGTTCACCCACAGCAATTTGTACAGGATGACGGCAGCTTGTGCCCAGTTCAGCGTCAAATAGCTGTGGCGTGATCCAGAATTCAATGGCCTTAAGCAGAGGATGGCTCAGATGGTACTGTTCATGGCTTTCCAGGCGCACCAGTTCGGGGTCGTATACTGTCAGCCGGAAAGGGCCGCTGCCCGTCATGGGCTGGTCGGGATGGGCAAGACGGCTACAGTAGGCCGCGAGCCGGTGTGCCAGCCAGTAATCTGGCTGATGCAGGATAAACGTCAGACACTGCGGATGCGTCACTTCAATACGCAATACGCTCTGGAACAGTTTGCGCAGGGCGGGCAGCGTCAGCAGTGCCGTCAGGCTTCGCTGAAGCTGTACCGTCTCAATTTTATCGCCGTTATGCCAGTGCAGCGTAGAACGGATGTAAAAATGCCAGCGCAGGCCGTCAGGCGAAACATCCCAGTGATGCGCCAGATCGCCAGTGGGTTCGCTGACATTACCGTTGAAGCGTGTTAAACCGGAGAAGACTTGTCCCGCCAGATGCTGCTCCGCCCGCCCAGGCAGAAAGCCCGGATGAAGCGGGTCCAGTGAGCGGTAATAGGGAATACGCAGTGTCGGCGCGTCGTTTTGCCACTGCCCGCCGAGAAAGGGGTGCAACAGCGCTCGTAAATCCTCTGGCGCAAGCTGGGCCAGCTCAAGGGCATTATGTTGTTGCCCACTCTTCAGCGCCTCTTCCATCATCGTATTGCGCAGCGATTCCGGACTGACGTGGAACGTCAGCTCCCCACGTTTACCGCGACCAGACTGCGCATGCCAGCTGAGCCAGCCTGCGTCCTGCGCCTGCCGCAGCAACGTGCGCACATGTCGCTCGCTACAAAAGCAGCGGCTGGCCAGTTCGGTGACGGTGACCTGCTGCGGTGCCCCTGCAGAAGGTTGCCACAGACGTTGATACTGATTGAGGCGGTTAAGCTGGCGCATGATAAACCCGGAACAATAATTGTCATCTATTCACTATTACTTCCGTATATCTCACGTAATACTGATGCACAAGTCAAACGCATCACATTTCAGGAGTAATCATGGCCCGGCTTGCTGCATTCGATATGGACGGCACTCTGTTAATGCCAGATCACCGTTTAGGGGATAAAACCCTGAATACCCTGAAGCGTCTGCACGAGCGCGATGTCACTCTGACGTTTGCCACCGGCCGCCATGTGCTGGAGATGCGCCATCTGCTGGGGGCGTTTTCCCTCAATGCATTTCTCATTACCGGTAACGGGACGCGCATTCACTCTGTGGAAGGGGATGTGCTGCACCGTCAGGATCTCAACCCGGAAGTGGCGGATATTGTGCTGCACAGCACCTGGGATACGCAGGCCAGTGTGCATGTCTTTAATGACGACGGCTGGTTTACCGGACGTGACATACCCGAAATGCTGCATGCGCATGTTTACAGCGGGTTTAAATATCAGCTTATCGATCTGCGTCGGCTCCCTGCTTACGCGGTGACGAAGATCTGTTTTTGTGGCGATCACGACGATCTCTGCCGCTTACGCGTCCAGCTTAACGAGGTGCTGGGCGACCGCGCGCATCTGACCTTCTCGGCGGTGGATTGTCTGGAAGTGCTGCCGGTAGGCTGTAACAAAGGTTCTGCTCTGGCCGTGCTGAGCAACCACCTGGGCTTTACCCTTCAGGACTGTATGGCGTTTGGCGATGCCATGAACGACCGCGAGATGCTGGGCAGCGTCGGGCGCGGCCTGATTATGGGGAATGCGATGCCGCAGCTTATCGCGGAGCTTCCTCATCTGCCGGTTATTGGACACTGCCGTAACGAAGCGGTGTCCCATTTTTTGACGCATTGGCTGGACAAAAACAACCTCCCGTATTCCCCCGAATAGTGAGACCCTTCCAGCAAGCCAGACTTCGGTCTGGCTTTTTTTTATTTCACCAGCGCTGCAATCTGTGCTTTCCACGGCGCAATGTCGCCAATATTTGCCTGCACCCATTCCGCGTTATAATAGGTGTCGAGGTAGCGCTCACCGCTGTCGCACAGCAGGGTGACGAGAGATCCGGTGCGGCCCTCTTCGCGCATCCGCGCGGCAAGGTGCAGCGCACCCCACATATTGGTGCCCGTAGACGCCCCCACTTTGCGGCCAAGCTGCGTCTCCAGCCAGTGCGCCGTCGCCACGCTGGCGGCGTCCGGCACGCGCAGCATCTCATCCACCACGTCCGGAATAAACGACGGCTCCACGCGCGGGCGGCCAATTCCTTCAATTTTGCTGCCAACCGGGCTGCGCAGCCCGGCATCGCGGCTTTGCCAGTAATCGAGGAACACAGAGTTTTGCGGGTCGACCACCATCAATTGGGTATCATAACCCTGACAGCGAATGTAGCGCCCGATGGTGGCAGATGTTCCTCCAGTACCGGCGCTCATCACAATGTATGACGGAACCGGATGTGGCTCGTGGGTCATCTGGCGGAAAATACTGTCAGCGATGTTGTTATTGCCGCGCCAGTCCGTCGCGCGCTCAGCGAAGGTGAACTGGTCCATATAGTGGCCGTTCAGCTCGCGGGCCAGCATTTCCGAGGCGGCGTAGATTTCGCAGGCGCTCTCTACAAAGTGGCAGCGTCCACCGTAAAATTCGATCTGTTCGATTTTGCGTTTTGCGGTGCAGGAGGGCATCACGGCAATAAACGGCAGGCCCAGTAGCCGGGCGAAGTAGGCTTCAGATACGGCGGTTGAACCGGATGAGGATTCAATAATCGTCGTGCCTTCTTTAATCCAGCCGTTACATAAACCGTACAAGAATAGCGAACGCGCCAGTCGGTGCTTCAGGCTACCGGTCGGGTGAGTGCTTTCATCTTTCAGGTAAAGCTGAATACCCGCAAATCCCGGCAGGGCGAGGCGGATTAAATGGGTGTCTGCCGAGCGTTGGTAGTCGGCATTTATTTCGCTGATGGCATGTTTAACCCAGGTGCTATTCATCGTAGTTATCCGTTTGTCATTTTGTGCCCAGCATAGCGAAAAGCACAGAAAAAATTGTTGCTATCTGGCCTTTAAAATAGAATGAAGGGAGAAAAATTTTCTCTGTGAGGTGGGTATGCTAGATAAAATTGACCGCAAGCTGCTTTCATTGCTGCAAAGTGACTGCACCCTCTCTTTGCAGGCACTGGCAGATGCCGTTAATCTGACCACCACACCGTGCTGGAAGCGCCTCAAAAAGCTGGAAGATGACGGCATTCTGCTGGGGCGTGTCGCGCTATTAGATCCCGAAAAACTGGGGCTTGGGCTGACCGCCTTCGTTCTGATCAAAACGCAGCACCACAGCAGTGAATGGTATTGCCGCTTTGTGACTCAGGTTTCGGACATGCCGGAGGTGCTCGGCTTCTGGCGTATGGCAGGGGAGTATGACTATCTGATGCGCGTCCAGGTCGCGGATATGAAGCGTTACGATGATTTTTACAAGCGGCTGGTCAACAGCGTTCCGGGCTTGTCAGATGTCACCTCCAGCTTTGCCATGGAGCAGATAAAATACACCACAGCATTACCCATTGAATAACTTCGAAAAATACCTTCAGGAAAAAACCGCGTGCGATTATTTGCCCAGTTAAGCTGGTACTTTCGTCGGGAGTGGCAACGCTACCTCGGCGCAGTGGCTCTGCTTATTATCATTGCTATTCTTCAACTGATCCCGCCGAAAGTGGTGGGCTACGTCGTGGATGGTGTTACAGAACAGCATTACACCACCGCACGGGTGTTGATGTGGGTGGGCACGCTGGTGCTGACAGCGGTGATTGTCTATCTGCTGCGCTACGTCTGGCGAGTGCTCCTGTTCGGCGCGTCCTATCAGCTGGCCGTTGAGCTGCGTGAAGATTTTTACCGCCAGCTGAGCCGACAGCATCCTGAGTTTTACCTGCGTCATCGCACCGGGGATCTTATTGCTCGTGCGACAAACGACGTCGATCGCGTGGTGTTTGCCGCCGGGGAAGGGGTGTTAACGCTGGTGGATTCGCTGGTGATGGGCTGTGCGGTGTTGATCGTCATGTCGACTCAGATTAGCTGGCAACTGACTCTGCTGGCCCTGTTACCTATGCCGCTGATGGCGCTGGCAATCAACCGCTATGGTGAAAAATTGCATGAACGCTTCAAGCTGGCGCAGGCGGCGTTTTCATCGCTAAACGATCGCACCCAGGAGAGCATGACCAGCATTCGCATGATCAAAGCCTTTGGTCTGGAAGACAGGCAGTCCGCACTGTTTGCCGCTGATGCGGCGGATACGGGCGCGAAAAACATGCGCGTCGCGCGTATTGACGCCCGTTTTGACCCGACAATATATATTGCGATTGGCATGGCTAACCTGCTGGCAATTGGCGGGGGAAGCTGGATGGTCGTGCAGGGCACCATGACCCTCGGCCAGTTGACCAGCTTTGCGATGTATCTGGGGCTGATGATTTGGCCGATGCTGGCGCTGGCATGGATGTTTAACATCGTTGAGCGAGGCAGTGCTGCCTACAGCCGTATTCGCGCCATGCTGGCCGAAGCGCCAGTGGTGAATGACGGCAGCGAACCCGTTCCGCAAGGGCGCGGAGTGGTGAAAGCGGATATCCAGTCGTTTAGTTACCCGCAAACGGAACATCCGGTGCTGGACAACGTGAACTTTACGCTCCAGCCTGGGCAGATGCTGGGCATTTGTGGTCCGACGGGCTCCGGCAAAAGTACCGTGCTGTCGCTCCTCCAGCGTCACTTTGATGTGAGCAAAGGCGATATTCGTTTTCACGATCTTCCACTGACGACGCTGCAACTGGACGCGTGGCGCAGCCGCCTGGCCGTGGTTAGCCAGACGCCGTTTTTATTCTCTGATACCGTGGCGAACAATATCGCGCTTGGCCATCCTGCGGCGACGCAGGAGGAGATTGAACATGTGGCGCGCTTAGCCAGCGTCCATGACGATATTCTGCGTCTGCCACAAGGGTATGAAACGGAAGTGGGTGAGCGGGGCGTGATGCTCTCCGGCGGGCAAAAACAGCGTATCTCGATTGCGCGTGCCCTGTTGTTAAATGCGGAAATCCTGATTCTGGACGATGCTCTCTCTGCCGTCGATGGCCGTACCGAGCACCAGATACTGCACAATCTGCGCCAGTGGGGCGAGGGACGTACTGTGATTATCAGTGCCCACCGACTTTCCGCGCTGACGGAAGCCAGTGAAATCCTGGTGTTGCAACACGGACACATTGCCCAGCGCGGTCAGCACGACCAGCTTACGGAGCAACCGGGCTGGTATCGCGATATGTATCGTTATCAGCAGCTGGAAGCGGCACTGGATGAGGAGGTCAACAATGCGTAAATTTGGCGCGCTATGGCCGACGCTTAAGCGCCTGCTGGCCTACGGTTCACCGTGGCGAAAACCGCTGTCTGTTGCCGTGCTTCTGCTGTGGATTGCCGCGGTGGCTGAAGTCAGCGGCCCGCTGTTGATCAGCTATTTTATCGACAATATGGTGGCGAAAAGCTATCTACCGCTGGGGCTGGTTGCCGGTTTAGGCGTGGCTTATGTGGGATTACAGCTGACGGCAGCCGGGCTTCACTACGCGCAATCGCTGCTGTTTAACCGGGCGGCCGTGGGCGTTGTGCAGCAACTGCGCACCGATGTAATGGACGCGGCGCTGCGCCAGCCGCTGAGCGAGTTCGATACCCAGCCCGTCGGCCAGGTGATTTCACGCGTAACCAACGATACCGAGGTGATCCGCGATCTGTACGTCACCGTCGTGGCGACCGTTCTGCGAAGTGCGGCGCTGATCGGTGCCATGCTGGTGGCCATGTTCAGCCTCGACTGGCGCATGGCGCTGGTGGCGATCACGATCTTCCCGGCCGTGCTGACGGTAATGGTTATCTATCAACGCTACAGCACGCCCATTGTTCGCCGTGTACGCGCTTATCTGGCTGATATCAACGATGGCTTCAACGAAGTCATTAATGGCATGAGCGTCATCCAGCAGTTCCGCCAGCAGGCGCGATTCGGTGAGCGGATGGGCGAAGCCAGCCGTTCACACTATATGGCGCGTATGCAGACCTTGCGCCTGGACGGTTTCCTGCTGCGCCCGTTGTTGAGCCTTTTCTCGGCGCTGGTGCTGTGCGGTTTGCTGATGCTGTTTGGACTGACAACCCGCGGGACGATTGAGGTCGGGGTGCTGTATGCCTTCATCAGCTATCTTGGCCGCCTTAACGAACCGTTGATTGAACTCACCACCCAGCAGTCGATGCTGCAGCAGGCGGTGGTCGCCGGGGAGCGCGTCTTTGAGCTGATGGACAGACCGCGTCAGACCTACGGCAACGACGAGCGGCCTCTGCAAAGCGGCGCGATTACGTTTGATCATGTCTCGTTCGCCTACCGTGACGACCAGCTTGTGCTGCAGGATATCAGCCTCGATATTCCGTCGCGGGGCTTTGTGGCGCTGGTGGGGCACACCGGGAGCGGCAAGAGTACGCTCGCCAGTCTGTTGATGGGCTATTACCCGTTAACGAAAGGTGAAATTCGTCTGGATGGCCGTCCTCTTGCCTCGCTAAGCCACAACGTGTTGCGCAGGAGCGTCGCGATGGTGCAGCAAGATCCGGTGGTGCTGGCCGATACCTTCTATGCCAACGTCACTCTGGGGCGACCGTATACGCCTGAGCAGGTCTGGGATGTCCTGGAAAAAGTGCAGCTGGCAGAACTGGCGCGCGGGTTTAGCGAGGGGATCAATACCAAACTCGGCGAGCAGGGGAACAACCTCTCCGTCGGACAAAAACAGCTTCTTGCGCTGGCGCGGGTGTTGATTGAAACGCCGCAGGTCCTGATCCTTGATGAAGCGACGGCCAGTATCGATTCGGGTACTGAGCAGGCTATTCAACAGGCGCTGGCTGCCGTTCGTGATCACACGACGCTGGTGGTTATCGCGCACCGTCTGTCTACTATCGTTGAAGCCGATACCATTCTGGTGCTGCATCGCGGGCAGGCCGTTGAGCGCGGAACGCACAGGCAACTGCTGGAGGCGAAAGGGCGCTACTGGCAGATGTACCAGCTGCAGCTGGCGGGGGAGGAGCTGGCGGCCAGCGCCCGTGAGGAAGAGTCGCTTAGCGCCTGATGCACCAAAATCAGGCAGTGCGCTAACAGTCACAACTGTTGGTGCAAAACTGAAACGCACCGTGCACTGTCATGGTGCGTTTTTTTTCACCAGTACAACCCTCCACGCCTTCTTTTGCACACCGCGCCGCTTTTTCTCTCACTTTTCAATTCTGGCACACCGCTTGCAATAACTCCTGCGTGTTAGCTGCGGCCATTACCGAATTCTGACTGGAGGGGATTTATGAAGCTGGTTACGGTGGTAATCAAACCATTCAAACTCGAAGACGTGCGTGAAGCACTGTCTTCCATGGGTATTCAGGGACTGACAGTGACCGAAGTGAAAGGCTTTGGTCGTCAGAAAGGTCATGCCGAGCTTTATCGCGGGGCGGAATACAGCGTTAACTTCCTGCCTAAAGTGAAGATCGATGTGGCCATTGCGGACGATCAGCTCGACGAAGTGATTGATGTTGTCAGCAAGGCGGCCTACACCGGCAAGATTGGCGACGGCAAAATTTTCGTTGCCGAACTGCAGCGCGTTATTCGCATTCGTACCGGCGAATCCGACGAAGCGGCATTGTAAGTAACTCCTGGCACACAGTGATAGGGATCGAGAAAATGAAGATAGCAACAATCAAAACGGGTCTGGGGTCGCTGGCACTGCTGCCGGGCCTGGCAATGGCTGCCCCTGCTGTGGCAGACAAAGCCGATAATGCTTTTATGATGATCTGCACCGCGCTGGTGCTGTTTATGACCATTCCGGGCATTGCGCTGTTTTACGGCGGCCTGATCCGCGGCAAAAACGTCCTCTCTATGCTGACGCAGGTAGCCGTGACGTTCGCGCTGGTATGCGTGTTGTGGGTGGTCTACGGTTACTCGCTGGCGTTCGGCGAAGGTAATGCCTTCTTCGGTAACTTCAACTGGGCGATGCTGAAAAATATCGAACTGACCGCGCTGATGGGCAGCTTCTATCAGTACATTCATGTCGCTTTCCAGGGTTCATTCGCCTGTATTACCGTCGGTCTGATTGTCGGGTCGCTGGCTGAGCGTATCCGCTTCTCTGCGGTACTGATCTTCGTGGTGGTCTGGCTGACCCTCTCCTATGTGCCGATTGCCCATATGGTCTGGGGCGGCGGTCTGCTGGCATCCCATGGTGCGCTGGACTTCGCAGGCGGTACGGTTGTACACATCAACGCAGCCGTAGCAGGCCTGGTGGGTGCATACCTGATTGGCAAACGCGTGGGCTTCGGTAAAGAAGCGTTCAAACCGCACAACCTGCCGATGGTATTTACGGGTACGGCTATCCTTTACTTTGGCTGGTTCGGTTTCAACGCCGGTTCAGCAAGCGCAGCTAGCGAAATCGCGGCGCTGGCTTTCGTGAATACCGTGGTCGCAACCGCTGGCGCTATTCTGTCGTGGGTGTTTGGCGAGTGGGCTGTTCGCGGTAAGCCGTCACTGCTGGGTGCCTGCTCAGGTGCGATTGCCGGTCTGGTCGGCATTACGCCAGCGTGTGGTTATGTGGGTGTCGGCGGTGCGCTGCTCATTGGTATCGTGGCGGGACTGGCGGGTCTGTGGGGAGTCACCGCACTGAAACGTATTCTCCGCGTTGATGATCCGTGTGATGTGTTCGGCGTGCACGGCGTGTGCGGCATCATCGGCTGTATTATGACGGGTATCTTTGCCGCGGCATCTTTGGGCGGCGTGGGCTACGCAGAAGGCGTTACGATGGTTCACCAGGTTCTGGTGCAGCTGGAAAGTATCGCTATCACCGTCGTCTGGTCGGGGGTGGTGGCCTTCGTTGGCTACAAGCTGGCGGACATGACCGTTGGCCTGCGTGTACCGGAAGAGCAGGAGCGCGAAGGTCTGGACGTCAACAGCCACGGCGAGAATGCGTATAACGCATAACACATAGCAAAACGGCAACTTCGGTTGCCGTTTTGAGTGTGTATGCCCTCTCCCAAAGGGAGAGGGCATCAGCCCGCACAAAATCACCCTCGGTTACGCATCACCCCTTCCTGCACCGTTGATGCCACCAGTACGCCATCCTGAGTATAAAACTCACCCCGCACGAATCCGCGCGCGCTGGACGCCGAGGTACTTTCCACGCTGTAGAGCAGCCAGTCGTTCATATCGAACGGACGGTGGAACCACATAGAGTGATCGATGGTCGCCACCTGCATCCCTTTCTCCAGGAATCCTACGCCGTGCGGCTGCAGCGCAACGGGCAAAAAGTTGAAGTCAGACGCGTAGCCGAGCAGATACTGATGAACGCGGATATCAGCCGGAACACTCCCGTTGGCACGCATCCAGACCTGACGTTTTGGCTCGGCAGTGTGGCCTTTCATCGGGTTATGGAACTCGACGGGGCGGATCTCCAGCGGCTTATCGCAGAGAAACTTCTCTTTCACTTGCGGCGGCAGCAAATGCGCCAGCGCGCGGGCGATTTCAGTCTCAGATTTAAGGTCGTCCGGTGACGGCGCGGGCGGCATCTCTTTTTGATGCTCGTAACCTGGCTCAGGTGCCTGGAACGAGGCGGTCATGTAAAAGATGGGCTTTCCGTTTTGCACGGCAGCCACGCGGCGGGCGCTGAAACTGTTGCCATCACGTAAGACTTCCACGTCATACACAATGGGTTTTGCACTATCACCAGGGCGTAAAAAGTAGCTGTGAAAGGAGTGCACCAGACGGTCTGCCGGGACGGTTTCTTTTGCGGCATACAGCGCCTGTCCCACGACTTGCCCTCCGAAGACCTGGCGTAAGCCCAAATCTTCGCTCTGTCCGCGGAAGAGTCCCTCCTCAATTTTTTCCAGATTCAGTAATGTCAGCAGATTGTTCAGTGCCTGACTCATAATCGTCCTCAATAAACGCCGTGGCGAAAGATACGCTGAGTATAACGCAGAAATGAAAGTGGTCCGATGGGTAGATTAGTCTGAATATCGAGGCGAAATTAGGCATTAATCAGTGATTTGTGCCAGACTTGTATGCGTTATATGAATGTAAACGACATCGGGTGGGATCGATCCCGCTGGTGCATTGATGATAAGGAGACTTCAATGAAACTCGTGCCCATGCTAAGTGGTGTAGCTATTGCGGTGGCGTTGTCCGCCTGTGCAGGTAAGAGCGCCCAGGTGCCGGTGCCAGCAGCAGACCCGAACGGGATTAACACTCTTTCGCAGCAGTCCATTCAGCAACCAAATGTTTCCGGGACAATCTGGATCAAACAGAAAGTCGCGCTACCGCCGGATGCGGTATTGACGGTTACGCTTTCCGACGCCTCGCTGGCTGACGCGCCATCGAAAGTGCTGGCGCAGCGCGCCGTTCGTACTGAGGGGAAACAGGCACCGTTTAGCTTTGTGCTGCCGTACAATCCTTCAGACGTTCAGCCGAATGCCCGTATCCTCCTGAGCGCAGCAGTAACAATCAACGATAAACTGGTCTTTATCACCGATACGGTGCAGGAAGCGATTAATAACGGCGGGACAAAAGTCGATCTGAACCTGGTGCCGGTGCAGCAAACTGAAGTGCCCGTAGCACCACAGACTAACCAGCCGTCGCTGCCGACGCCGCCAACGCAGCTTTAAAGACTCTGACACCCTCTCCTTCGGAAGAGGGTGTCAGTACACCCAGCGATACTTCTGTAAATCAACCTGCCCTGAACCTGATACCTGTATCCCTTCTGAAAGCAACGCCTGGCGTTGTCGCTGGAGATCCGGCCCGGTGAGCGAAATAGCACCATGGCGATTCACCACCCGGTGCCAGGGCAATGTGCTGCCTTCCGGCAGTCGTTTCAACACCCCGCCGACCTGACGCGCAGCGCGCGGTGAACCGGCCAGCCGGGCAACCTCTCCGTAAGTTGTTACATACCCTTCCGGTATGGAGGCAATGATTTGCCAGACGCGCTGCGGGAAAGCGTCGTGTTCGTCCATACTTACTCCTGTGGGGAACCTTTGATGTGTCATGGTAAACGAAGATAAACCTGATTGCTGCGCCTGTTTGCGCAATAAACCATCATCCGGTTGCCGGCGGCTTGCAATTGCAGGCCAGCACAGGGATAATGCGCCAGCGCGTTGGTTATCAACGCTCTCAATGGGGGCTCTGTTGGTTCTCCCGCAACGCTACTCTGTTCACCAGGTCAGGTCCGGAAGGAAGCAGCCAGGGCAGACGACGTGTGTGCCGGGATGTAGCTGGCAGGGCCCCCACCCATTTCTGCTCCTCGACAGTACTTGTATCCTCCTTCGTCGTTACCGATTCGTGCCTGAGTTTGTTATTCCCCACAAATAAAAAGTATTTTATATATTATGTAATTTATCTTTCATTAATTTGAAATATAACTGTCATAAACCTGTAATAATAGCCTGTCATTTTATTACTGGGCATCTTTTTTCTGTCATAAGCAAAAAATATATATCTGGATAAGCAAGTTAACTTCGTGTATTAAATAAGGCACGTATTCCGAAGGGAAGTGACGAACATGGCTACTGCGGTTTTAAACGTTAAAATTGATGAAACGCTAAAAGAAAAACTTCGCCACTATGCAGAAGTGAATAATGAGAATTTAAGCGTGACCACAGAGAAACTGCTGCTGCTGGCGTTTGAAGCAGTAGAAGAGGCGGGAGTATCGGAAGAGGATATCGATAATCAGCATACGGAAGAAGAGAGTGTATCTCCATTTACTCCTAAAGAAATCAAGGCACTACGTAAAATTCTGAAGAAGAGAAAATGAAACAACAACTGTCGACTGCCAGTGACTACAAAGAGGCCTGCGATTTGTTGCGTTCAGGCTATGTCAAACACGTACGTCTTGGCTGGAATGTAGGAAGTGATGAGTTCTTTCGGATTGCGTCAGACTGGTGTGATACCGGCGCGAAAATAAAGAAAGACGGTGAAAGTTTCGTTATTTCACTGAAAGGTTTCCCTATTCCTCCCCAGCACTAAAATCTGCCCCGTGAAAACTGCTGACTGCAGAACGCCAGTCAGCAGTTTTTATTATTTTTCGCTGAGAAAACTAAATCAGGCTCCGTTTTACGGGCGGCGTGGTTTTATTCAGGGTGAGCCACAGCGGTTTAATTCGCAGCAACGCCTCTTCAAGCGCCGCCGGGGCGAGCGAGAAGGGCATACGCAGATAGCGGTCAAAGGCACCTGACAGACCAAACCGTGTGCCGGTCCCCAGATTAATCCCCGTCGTCTCTGCCCGTGCCGCGAGCTGTGTTGCCAGCATACCGGGCAACTCAATCCAGTAAGAAAGGCCTCCTTCTGCCTCGTGAAACGACCATGCCGGAAAATGTTCGCGCAGCAACGCGCCGCACCGGTCCCGACGTTCCGCCAGCATTTTCCGCCGTGCGGGCAAAAAAGCATCACTGTTTTCGATAAGCCAGAGCGTTGCAAGCTGTTCCAGCAGCGGTGTGCCCAAATCCAGAGTGTCGCGCGTCTGGGCGAGCGTCGCGATCGTCCGCGACGAGGCGCGGAGCCAGCCGAGGCGAAGCCCTCCCCAGAAACTTTTTCCGGCAGAGCCCAGCGTGATGACGGCAGCCTCCGGGTTAAACGCGGCCAGCGGGGGCGGAGGGGGAGCATCAAACCAGAGATCAACCATCGTTTCATCCACGACCAGCGTGGTGCGGGTCTGTGCGGCAATGTCGGCTATCGTCTGGCGCGTTGCGGTGTCCATGCAGCGTCCCGTCGGGTTATGAAAGTCTGGCATCAGATACGCCAGGCGCGGCGCTGTCTGGGCAAGCGTCGCGGCGAAACCATCGGTATCCCAGCCCGTTTCGGGAAGGGATACGCCTACCGGCCGACAAAGTGCACCCTGAATAGCGGCAATCGCCAGCGGATAGGTGGGATGGTCGACCACCACGCGATCGCCGGGACCCGTCATCATGCGTAACACCAGCGAAAAGCCGCTCACGGCACCATTAACCACCATCACTTCATCAGCCCGTGTCGGAAGCCCGCGCGCCGTGTAGCGTGCGGCAATGGCTTCCCGCAGTGCTGGTAATCCGAGCTGGTCGTAGCCTGTCTGTGAAAGGTGTTGCGTGATCGCCGTGAGTGCATGCGTATACGCCTGGTGGATTTCCGGGCCGGCGCTAAGCGCGGCAGTGGAAAGATCCAGCGCCGCGCTGGCCGCTGAGAGGGTCGGTATGGCACGTGTGTCCGGCAGGATCACGCGTGACCCGCTGCCGTGACGACTTTCCAGATATCCTTCTTCCCGCAGATGGGCCAGCGCGCTGCTGATGGTGGTTCGGCTTACCTCCAGCGCAGAGGCCAGTTCTCGCTCTCCTGGCAAGCGCGTGCTGAGGGCCAGCCTGCCGTCGAGTATCAGCAGACGTAGTGCATCCGCCAGCTGCCGCCAGAGCGGGGTTCGGGATGATGATTGCTGCCAGTGGCCTAACAGCCGGACCAGAGACTGACTACCGAAGCGACGTGATGACATGTGCAGTCCACTATTTGAAAACTGGACATTAATCATAGAGCCATTTTAGACGAGGATGGAAGTCTGGTTCATCGGAGAAGCTAAAAATGGTACGTCGTCTGGTTCAACTTTATGTCGGCTTAGGTCTGTACGGCCTTTCAACCGCGATGTTTATTCGTTCGGATTTAGGCGTCGATCCGTGGGATGTGTTTCATCTTGGCGTGGCGCTACAGCTGGGGTTGAGCATTGGTACAGTGATTATTGTCACTGGCGCTGTGGTTCTGCTGCTGTGGATACCTCTGCGTCAACTTCCCGGTGTTGGCACCATCAGCAACGTGATTTGTATCGGGCTGGCGGCGGATGCCGCCATGGCGCTGATACCCGAACTGTCCTCACTGCCGATCCGCATCGCTCTGCTGGTTTCAGGCATTGTGATTAACGCGATAGCCACCGGTATGTATATCGGCGCTGGGTTTGGCGCAGGGCCTCGGGATGGCCTGATGACCGGCATTCATGCCCGGCTGGGGCGGTCGATTCGCAGCGTGCGCACCGCGATTGAAGTGAGTGTGTTAATCATTGGCTGTATTCTGGGGGGCACATTTGGCGTAGGAACGGTGCTGTATGCCCTGACCATCGGCCCGCTGATTCAGATCTGCTTACCGTGGTTTCGTCAAAAGCCGCGCGTACAGAAGGCGCAACAGCCTGAGCGCGTGGTTTAATTCTGCGAAGCGCTCACATGCTTTAATGGCATAGCTGTGCCAGAATGAGGGCAACTCTTCTCGCGATGCCAGAATGCATGAAAGCTATCACTCTTTATGACGTTGCCCTCCTTGCGGGGGTTTCTTACCAGACCGTTTCCCGTGTGATTAACGATGCGGAGCATGTTTCCTCCCGTACACGGGAAAAGGTTCGACAGGCCATGGAGGAACTGCACTACGTTCCCAATCGTGGCGCGCAGCAACTGGCCGGAAAGCGCACCCGCACGCTGGGGCTGATCACGACCGATCTTGCCCTGCACGCCCCTTCGCAGATTGCGTCGGCGGTAAAATCCCGCGCGGTGGAGCAGGGGGCGAGCGTGTTAATTTCCATGGTGCAACAGCCGGAACAATGTCAGGCAGCTCTGCAGGAACTGCTGGCACAACGGGTGGAAGGGCTGCTGGTGAACGTTCCGCTGGAAGATGCGCAGGCAGAACAGCTTCAGGTCATGGCCTCGCCCGTTCCGGTTCTTTTTCTTGATGTATCTCCTTCTGCACAGGTCAACAGCCTCGTTTTCAATGCCGTGCAGGGGGCGAGCCTGGGCGCTGAACACCTGATCTCGCTGGGGCAAACGCGCATTGCGTTACTCAGCGGGCCGGAAAGCTCAGTCTCCGCCCGGATGCGCCTGGCAGGATGGAAAGCCACACTGGCGCAGGCTGGCCTTGAGGCGATCGCAGTGGCACAGGGCGACTGGAGCGCGGCCTCAGGCTATGAGAAAGGTCATCAGCTTTTGTCCGGTACCGAGCAGCCCGAAGCTATCCTGGTCGCGAACGATCAAATGGCGCTCGGCGTGATGCGCGCCTGTGCAGAAAAAGGCATTGCGATACCGGGCCAGATCGCCGTTGTCGGGTTTGATGATACGGCTGACAGCGCGTGGTTTTCTCCCCCGCTAACCACGATCCGCCAGGCTTTCCGCGATGCCGGTGAACGAAGTGTGGAGTGGTTATTGAGGCCAGAGCGTACCAAAACGTGCTGGCAAGTGCAGCTCCCCGTCACGCTGATCGCACGTCGTTCGACTGCCCCCCGCACAGTCGATCAGGCCGATCGTGAAGAACTGGCGCAAAAGCTCAGAAGCCTGGCGCTGATGGCAGAGAAACTCGCTCGCGGATAATGCTTTTGTGATCTCACTCGCTTCGTGACGATCCGGAGCTTTACCGTACAGATTCACCAGGGCATGTTGGCTAAGATTGTGAGCGCTTCGCAAAGAGGTTAATATGCCCAATACACCGCCGCTGACTCTCAGCGCACTTCTGGCTCGTCGGGACTGGGAAAATCCTGGTGTAACGCAGTGGAACCGTCTGGCCGCACATGCGCCGTTTCATAGCTGGCGTGAAGAGCAAGCTGCCAGGGATGACGCAGAATCATTAAGCAAGCGTTCACTCAATGGCGAATGGCGATTTAATTTCTTTTCTGCACCTGAGCGGGTCCCCGAAACGTGGGTGACAGAGGATCTGGCTGATGCCGTTGCGATGCCTGTTCCCTCAAACTGGCAAATGCAGGGTTTTGATATTCCCGTCTATACCAACGTCACGTATCCGATAGCCGTTAACCCGCCGTTCGTTCCGGCTGAAAATCCCACGGGTTGTTACTCGCTCACATTTGAGATGAATGACACATGGGCAGAGAGCGGCCAGACCCGCATTATATTCGATGGCGTGAATTCCGCTTTTCATTTGTGGTGCAATGGCCAATGGATTGGCTATTCGCAGGACAGCCGTCTGCCTGCTGAGTTCGATCTCACATCGATCCTTCGTCCGGGCGAAAACCGTCTGGCGGTGATGGTGCTGCGCTGGTGCGACGGAAGCTACCTTGAAGATCAGGATATGTGGCGGATGAGCGGTATTTTCCGCGATGTGTCGTTGCTGCATAAGCCTGAGACGCAGATTGCGGATTATCACGTTGCGACCGATCTGAACGCGGAGTGTGATCGGGCGGTGCTACACGTCGACGTCGCGCTGGCTGGCACGCGCTATGAGTCATGTGAAGTGGCATTTATCCTGTGGCGTAACGGCGAAAAATGCGCGAGTGCCGCCCAGCGCCCTGGCTCTGCCATTGTGGATGAGCGTGGAGGCTGGGCCGAGCACCTGACAGTTGCGTTACCCGTTGTGGAACCTGCGTTATGGAGTGCCGAAACGCCCGCCCTCTACCGCCTGACAATTACGCTTATGGACGCGCAGGGCAACGTACTGGAAATTGAAGCCTGCGATATTGGTTTCCGCCGCGTTGAGATCAGCAATGGCCTGCTGAAGCTGAACGGTAAACCGCTGCTGATCCGCGGTGTGAACCGTCATGAGCATCATCCGGAAAATGGTCAGGTGATGGATGAAGCAACGATGCGTCGCGACATTGAACTGATGAAGCAGCATAACTTTAACGCCGTGCGCTGTTCGCACTACCCGAATCATCCGCTCTGGTACACGCTTTGCGATCGCTATGGCCTGTACGTTGTTGACGAAGCGAATATCGAAACCCACGGCATGGTGCCAATGAGTCGCCTTGCTGACGATCCCCGCTGGCTTCCGGCCATGAGCGAACGCGTCACGCGTATGGTGCTGCGCGATCGTAATCATCCGTCGATTATCATCTGGTCGCTGGGGAATGAATCCGGACACGGCGCGAACCATGATGCCCTTTATCGCTGGCTGAAAACCACCGATCCGACGCGACCAGTACAGTATGAGGGGGGCGGGGCGAATACGGCGGCGACTGATATTGTTTGCCCAATGTATGCCCGCGTCGATCAGGACCAACCTTTCCCGGCGGTGCCGAAATGGTCGATTAAAAAATGGATTGGCATGCCGGATGAAACGCGGCCGCTGATCCTGTGTGAATACGCTCATGCGATGGGGAACAGCTTTGGCGGGTTCGCCAGATACTGGGAAGCGTTTCGTCGCCATCCGCGTCTGCAGGGCGGGTTTGTCTGGGACTGGGTCGATCAGGCGCTGACAAAGAAGGATGAAAATGGCAACGCCTTCTGGGCCTACGGCGGTGATTTTGGCGATAAACCCAACGATCGGCAGTTCTGTCTTAACGGGCTGGTGTTCCCGGACCGCACGCCGCATCCGGCGCTGTATGAAGCCCAGCGTGCGCAGCAGTTTTTTACCTTTACGCTGCGGAGTACCTCTCCGCTGGTGGTTGAGGTGAAAAGCGACTACCTGTTCCGCAATACCGACAACGAACATCTCAGGTGGTCGATCGCACGTGATGGAAATGTGCTGGCTGCAGGCGAGGTGGTGCTTGCCATTGCTCCGCAGGGAACACAAAGCGTGGAAATTACCCTGCCGCAACCGGAAGCGGAGCCAGGTGAACTCTGGCTTAATGTGGATATTGTTCAGCCACTGGCGACACCGTGGTCGTCGGCGAACCACCGCTGCGCATGGGATCAGTGGCCGCTTCCGGTTCCGCTGTTTATCGCGCCGCAGCAGCCTGCAGGGAACCCTCCGGTGTTAGCCACTCAGGGCGATGTACTTGAAATTACCCATCAGCAGCAGCGCTGGCAGTTTGACCGGGCGTCAGGAAACCTGACGCAGTGGTGGAACAATGGCACAGAAACGCTGCTCTCACCGCTGACGGATAACTTTACCCGTGCACCGCTGGACAATGATATTGGCATCAGCGAAGCCACACGAATTGACCCGAATGCGTGGGTGGAACGCTGGAAAGCGGCGGGGATGTATGAGATGTCTTCGCGTGTGTTGCGGTGTGAAGCAGAGCAAACGGCGCGTGAGGTGGTGGTGACCACGCTGCATGTCTGGGAATATCGCGGTAAGGCGCTGTTCCTGAGCCATAAAATCTGGCGGATAGATGAACACGGTGCGTTGCAGGGGGATGTGCGGGTGCAGGTGGCGTCTGATCTCCCCGAGCCTGCGCGTATTGGTCTGAGCGTTCAGCTTGCGCAGACGCCAGAAACGGCCCGCTGGCTGGGGCTGGGGCCGTTTGAAAACTATCCTGACAGGAAGCTCGCAGCGCAGCAGGGGCGCTGGGAGTTGCCGCTGGAGGCGATGCAGACGCCGTACATCTTCCCGACGGAAAATGGTCTGCGTTGCGACACGCGGGCGCTTTTCGCGGGCGCGCACCAGTTCCGGGGGAATTTCCATTTCTCCCTCAGCCGCTACAGCCAGCAACAGTTGCGTGAGACGACGCACCAGCATTTGTTGCAGGACGAGCCGGGCTGCTGGCTCTGCCTTGATGCATTTCATATGGGCGTCGGGGGCGATGATTCATGGAGTCCGAGCGTCTCACCGGAGTTTATCCTGCAAAACCGCCAGCTGCGCTACACCTTCAGTTGGCAGCAAAGCGCCTTTTGAGTGACCCGGAGCGGCCACAAACGTGGCTGCTCCGCTCAGGCAAAAATGCCGCGCATCCCGTGAATACTCATATACAGCCCGACCATGACGATCAGTGCGGCTGAAATCCACGGTGCTTTTCGAGAAAACTCACTGAACCCCGGCCAGCGCGTCACGGCGTGTTTAAGGCTCAACGCTGCAATTGCGCCAGACGCCACCAGCGTCAGCGCCAGACCGATACTGAAGCTCAACACCAGCGTCGCACCGAGCGCGAAGTGTTTCAGCTGCAGGCAGATTAGCAGCACCGTAATGGAGGCCGGACAGGGGATAAGCCCACCGGTCAGGCCAAACAGAGCGATCTGCCCGGTGGTGACGTTTTGCCCGTTAAAACGGCGGCTAATGTCCTGCGCATGCGCGCGCTGGTGGGCGTCCTGCCACTCCTCGTCAACCTGTTGATGATCGTGATGATGATGATGATGATGATGATGGTGGTGATGATCGTGCGGTTGACTCTCTTTCCAGGTTCGCCATGCCATCCATAATGCGATGAGAATGATCACTAACCCTGAAATCAGCTGAAACCAGGGTTCAGACGTGTGTGCATCCCATCCCTGACCAAACCACAGGCCCGCCATCGCGATGATCCAGACCACCACCGTGTGAGAAAGCGTCGCGGCCAGGCCCAGAAGGATCGCCTGCTTTAACGTGCCCCGGATCGCCACGATAAACGCGGCCATCATCGTTTTTGAATGACCCGGCTCAAGGCCATGCAGCGCACCGAGCAGAATGGCGCTGGGCACAAACAGCCAGGCATTACCCTGTTGCAGGAGTGACGTGAAATCGTTCATGAAGGATTCCGTAAAGGAAAATGTGCTTCGAATACTACTCCCCCCCAGTAGTCAAATACTACCCCCCAGTAGAAAAATACTCAGGGGGAGTAGAGCATGTTATGCTCATGCGCCAAAAGAAGGAGATGCTGAGATGTCACATACGGTTCGTCACAAGAAAATGTTATTGACGCGTCTGAAGAAAATTCAGGGGCAAAGCACCGCACTGGAAAAAATGCTTAATAGCGATCATGAGTGTGCTGATGTCTTACAGCAGCTGGCGGCGATCCGTGGGGCGGTGAATGGTATGATGTTGCAGGTGATCGAGGGCCATTTAACCGATCATGTGGTGAAAGAGCCCGAAGAAGATCAGCGCGAAGCCGATCTTGGCGTCGTGTTGCAGGTGATCAAATCCTATCTTAAGTAGAATACTTTTCGAGGTTGTACTCGGCCCAGAGAATGAACTCGACTTTTGGCAGCGCCTTACTGTAGTACCAGCCTTGCCCGTACTGTACGCCGTGGCGATGCAGCCATATAAGCTGTCCCTCCGTTTCAATGCCTTCGGCGACCATGGCAAGATCCAGTGATTTTGCCATTTCGATAATATGCGGCGTCACGTTTTTGTACTCCAGCGCATCCACAAAAGACTTATCAATTTTCAGCGTGTCGACGTCCAGATCCTGCAGGTAGCTCAGGCTGGAATAACCTGTACCAAAATCATCAATATAGACAGGGTGACCCGAGCGGCGGAACGCAGCAATGGCCGGCGCGCTAACGCTGGGATCGGCAAAACCACGTTCGGTTAACTCAAGGGCGATCTGCCGGGGATGGACTTCCCACTTATTCAATAACTGGCTCAGCAGAGGCGGCAGCTTGCCTGACGTCAGATCCGCAGGCGCGAGGTTGATGGAGATATGCTGGTCAGGATGAAGGTGTAACCAGTTGCCCATATCCTCGAACACCTTTTCGATGATTAACCGGGTGAGTGATGAGATGAGGCCCGTTTGCTCTGCCAGTGGGACAAAAATATCCGGCGACAGGTAAGTTCCGTCTGGCTGAGGCCAGCGCGTCAGCGCTTCCGCACCCACAATTTTTCCTGTGCTTAACGCCACAATGGGCTGGTAGTGAACGACAAAATCACGGCTGCTGATGGCATCCTGCAGGCGATTACGCGGAGACTGAATGCGGCGCAATATTCGCAATAAAAAGAGTGCAGCAAGCAGGCTGACCAGTATGCCAAACGGGAGCCAGAAGAGGAGCTGACGGTGCCAGCTTTCATCCAGCGGTTTTAACGTTGCCCATGCGACGATCGCAAAGCCCAGTTCAGGGATCGGTTTTCGGATATACATTGCCCCTTTGTACTGCAGGCGCATCAGGTTTTTGTCTTCCAGCAACGAGCGGACGTGCGGATCGAGCTTATTACTGCTGGCAAAAACGATATGGTTTGCATCACCAATCAGGGCGGCATCAATGGTGATTGCGCCAAAAGGAATAACATCCACCAGTGATGCAGGGTCGAGCATCACCAGGTAATTTGCGCTGCCCAGAACGGCCATGTAGTGGTTAAGCCCGAGATCGTTTTGCGTCGTCAGCCATGCGTTGTAACCGTCTGGCGTCATGCGCATCGGTGGTGGAAAAGCGGCGGCATTGCTGGTTTGCTCCAGGGAAGAGCAAATGGGTTTCAGGTTATTGATATACACCACTTCCTGAATGTAACGCCAGGAGAAAGCCACACGACGCATTTCGCGCAAGTGTGGAGGGCTGCAGGGAATACCGTCAAAGGATTGCAGCTGAGTGAGGGCCTCCTTCGCTTGCCCGATAACTCTTTCTGTACGGATCAGCACGCGTGACGCGTAGCTATCCAGCGCATCGATAAATTTGTCTTCCGCCTGACGATGTGCCAGCCAGATGCTGAGGCAAATGGGGATCAGCACAGAGAAGATCAATATCCCTGTTACCAGGCTGACCAGATGTCGGGTTCTCATGCTGCTGTTTCCTTCCTCATCGCCCACTCCTGGGGCATTGCGTTCGCTCGCCAGAGGAGAAATTTTTTACCACGAAATGATACAGTTATAGCACGTGACAGGCATTGATTTCATACCAGAAATGGAAAATCAGCAGCAGTGCGGAAGCGCGACGCAGCATCGAGGGGTTGTTTTTGCAGCATAGCTCAGATATCATTTTGTTATGTTATAACAAAACATGAGAGCGTATGATGAAACCCAATATCCATCCAGCCTATCGCACCGTTGTGTTTCATGACACCAGTGCCAATGAATACTTCAAAGTCGGGTCGACGATTAAGACTGACCGCGAGATTGAACTCGACGGTAAAACTTATCCCTATGTTTCTATAGAAGTTTCTTCAAAATCGCATCCGTTTTACACCGGTAAACAGAAAACCTTCTCAACGGAAGGAAGCGCGGCACGCTTCCGCCAGCGTTTTGGCGGTTTTCTTAATGCGAAGCGAGGTTAACCATGCAGGTACTTAACTCACTGCGCAGTGCGAAACAGCGCCATCCGGATTGCCAGATCGTCAAACGCAAAGGCCGTCTGTACGTCATCTGTAAATCCAACCCGCGCTTTAAAGCGGTGCAGGGGCGTAAAAAAAGACGCTAAACGCGCGATTCACGCCAGCTTTCCAGGGATCTTCTCTGCTTGCCATCGGCAGTAAAATTGTCGGTGGCAAGCCAGCGTTCAAACGCGCTCGCCAGTACCGGCCACTCTTTGTCTATGATGGAAAACCAGTCCGTATCCCGGTTATGTCCTTTCGTGACCAGCGCCTGGCGAAAACGGCCTTCATACTGAAAGCCAAGTCGCAGGGCTGCTTTGCGGGAAGGCTCATTCAGGCTATTGCACTTCCATTCATAGCGTCGATAACCCAGAGTATCAAACACATACCGCATCAGCAGGTATTGCGCTTCGGTGGACATCGGCGTGCGGCTGAGCAGCGGCGAAAAATGGACGTGACCCACCTCGACCACGCCATTTTGGGGATCAATGCGCATCAGAGCCAGCGTGCCCACCGGCGAGTGCGTCTGGTTATCAATAACGGTGAAATGCACGGGATCAGATAATTCACACACACCCGCAACCCATTGAGTAAACGCGTCCACGGAGGTGTCGGGTTCACGGAGCAACCATGTCCAGCTGCGGGTGTCTTCAGCCTGGCTGTAAGCGGAGAACAGCGCGGCGGCATGCTCTGTGCGTAGCGGTTCAAGCCGACAATAACGACCCTGCAGAACGACCCGAGAAGGATGCTGGCGCGGCTGCCAGTCGATAAGTGCATCGCCAACCGGCTGTCCGAACTGATTGAATGTGTTCATGTTACTCTCCGTTGTGGTGTAAAGACGCCCAGACTAATTAAAATCTGGTTCCTTAAAAAGAACCACTGGGCTATGTTCTGGTGGTACCACGAGGAGGGGGAAGATGAACATACCGGGCGATGAATTTCACAACGTGCTAAGTGCGGCGCTTGCTGGTCGCGGAGAAGAGACGCTCCAGCGGACGCTTTATCTTGCCTTACGGGAGGTGATCCTGCAGGGCAGATTGCAGGCGGAGTGCCGCTTGCCCGGCTCCCGCGTTATTGCGCAGCAACTTTCCCTCTCCCGGAATACTGTAAATGCAGCGCTGGAACAGCTTACGCTTGAAGGGTATTTACATCGTAGCCGGCAGGGAACACGGGTGGCGCAACTGGCTCAGCGCTCCCTTGCGCAGGATTTACCTGAGCCTGCCGTGATGCTCGCCAGACGGATGGCGCAACTGCCTGCACCTGTCCCCAGGGAAACGCCGGTTCCGGCCTTTACGCCAGGGACGCCAGCCATTAACTATTTTCCTTTGCCTCTGTGGCGGCGCTTGTACGACCGGGTGCTGCGTGAAGAGGGGAGCGCACTGTTAGGTTATGGCGATCCGGCAGGGGAACCGTCGCTGCGGGAGGCCATCGCCCGCCATCTGGCGCTGTCGCGCGGGATCAATTGCGACGCCAGCCAGATTGTCATCACCGAAGGGGCGCTGGAGGGGGTTAATCTTTGCACTCTGCTGCTAAGTGAACCTGGTGATGTGGCGTGGATTGAAGATCCCGGCTATGCGGGGGCAAAAAGTGCGTTTGCGAAATCTGGCCTGCAGATGATCGGTATGCCGGTGGATGACGAAGGAATGTGTTGGGAGGGGCAACATGCACCGTCCCCTTCGCTTATTTTTACGTCACCGTCGCATCAGTTTCCTTATGGAAGTGTGCTCACTGCACGTCGGCGGCTGGCACTGCTGGAACTGGCCCAGCGACACCAGGCCTGGATTATCGAGGACGACTACGACAGTGAGTTTCGTTATACCGGTGAACCCGTCCCGGCCATGCTGGGGATGAAAAAAAATGCGCCAGTGGTCTATCTGGGGACATTCAGCAAAACGCTGTTTCCCTCTCTGCGGATGGGATTTATGGTGTTCCCTCCGGCGCTGGCAAAAGCCGCTCTCCCGGCAATCGGCTCGCTACTGCGTGGTGGCCATCGTGCCGAGCAGCGCCAGCTTGCGCTGTTTATTGAAGAAGGCCATTATGCGCGGCATCTTGCCGCCATGCGTCGGCTCTATCGAAAACGCTATCGCCAGCTGCGCGAGGTGCTGAGTGCTGAGCTGCATGTTGCGCACCGCGTTCTGGCAGGGGAAGGGGGAATGCATCTGACGGTGGCGATCGACGGGATCGATGATAAAGCTCTCGTCCGGCAGGCCAGAGCTTTCCAGCTTGCCCCCGCGGCGTTGAGCGGTTACTACCTTGGTACGACGCAGGGGCAAACCGGTCTGGTGTTAGGCTACGGTAATACCTCTGCTTCGCAGTTCACATCGGCTATCCGGCGTTTACAGCACCTTATTACGCAGCAGCAGGGCGGGAAAGGGTAAAAATGTCATAGAACGAAAGGTCGCCCTTCGTCGACACCATTTTCTGCAGCTTCTCTTTTTGCGCCGTTTCTACCGCAGGCGAGTGCAGGATACTGTCGATAAGCTCAGGCGGCACAAGGCGCGTGTTATACCACTCTCCGTTATAGCAGACCCGGAAATCAAGAACGTCGATATCTTCATACCGATAGCGTGGATTGACGTCGAAAAAGAAGAATGCGTTAAACACCACAAACAGCACCACGAGAAGCCAGACGGAATCTACCAGCGTTTCGGATGTGAGCATCACCACCAGCGTTGCCAGCCAGGCGGCGTACATAGCAATGAACAGGCCGGGATGTTTACGGATAAAGCTAATGCTAAAGCGCGGGCGATTGTCACGCTTTTCACGTCTGTTGAGATCGTCGATGGTGGCAGTGAGCAGGCGCTGTATCTCTGTCATTTTTTGCCTTCATGAATTATGAAAATACAGGGGATCTGTCTATTTTAGGGGAGCCGTTTCAGCGAAAAAAGTAACAGTTACAGAGGGAAAAACCATAACAGTTACTCTCTGCAGGCTTAGAGCATTTTGATAATTTTCGCCGGATTTCCACCGACCACGGCGTTTGCCGGAACGTCTTTCGTCACCACGGCACCAGAGGCGACAACCACATTATCACCGAGCGTGACGCCTGGGTTAATGACCGCGCGTCCGCCAATCCAGACATTATTGCCAATGGTTACCGGTTTGCCATACTCCGCGCCGCTATTGCGCGCGACGGCGTCCAGGGGATGGGTCGCTGTATAGATATGAACGCCCGGTGCGAGCATGCAGTTATCACCAATGTGAACAGGGCAGACATCCAGTATTACACAGTCAAAATTGGCGTAGAATTCTTTACCCAGAAAGATGTTATAGCCGTAATCGCAGCGGAAGCTCGGCTCAATATATGCGCCTTCACTTTGCCCCAGCAGTTCAGCCAGTATTGCCTGGCGTTCTGTTTTCTCGTCCGGAGCCGTATGGTTATAGCGGTGGAGCAGATGACGGGCGCGCAAGCGGTCGGCCCGTAGAGTCTCATCGCCAGGGCGGTAAAGCTCGCCTGCAATCATCTTCTGTTTTTCTTTACTCATGGGAATCTCTCCGAAAACGTCGATGACCGTAGGGTAAAGGGTATTAACCGGAAAGGGAACGTTCCCGAAAAGTCTGTGTGATTATAATCACAACATTGTTGCCGATAACGCATTTGAATCGGGGACCCGTCAGTCACACAGGGATCATAGCGCGAAAGGTAGAGTGAGTTAAAAAAGTGACGAAGAACCTCAACAGCCACATTCAGGAATTAACGAACAAACTTCCAGACAGATGAAGGAATCTTATCATACAGTTTATTCATTGTTAGCTCAGCAAGACGATGGTCAGCAGCTGAATAAAATACAGCCAATTCATTATCAGAAAGCTCGTATTTATTTTTTTCAATTACACGCTCAAGCGTGTCTATTGACTGACAACGTCGCAAGCGCATCAAATAATCAATCTTGGTTAATGGTTTTTCAGTCATAAATTCACCTTAGTAATTGTAATAATTTTAACAGGAAAGGCTAACAGGGTTAGCTCTGCTCACGTTGATGAAGCAGCGAAATAGACGGTTTCCTGATTTACGCCATTTTTGCAAATCCTGTGCGTTAATGCCGTAGCTACTGAACAACATAAAGGTGTCATCCAGGTATTCGTCAATTTGCTCAATCAGCTTATTATCTTCATTGTACTTAATTTTATAATTAAGTGCGAAGGTCGCGATATGCTCTATCAACTCATTTAGCTGTAAATTGATTGCAGACGTTGGGTCATTCACCCAGCCATGGTTGCTTTCATCAAGATTGGCAAGGCAGTCATGGTACAAGGATTCGCAGAGAAATTTCAACTGCGCGATATCATGCCTTTTTGGCGAGTACTCGTCCATAGCGCATCCCCTTTTGAGTGATTTCTTACTCACCGAACATCAATGTCGGGATGGATACAACTTACTTAGCCGCACGGGTGCTGTGTTCCTGATAACTCTAACTATAAGCTACTCTGATCAAGATTTCACCGCGCTATTACGAAAAATTACAATTAAAGCGTCAGGTTGCGAGCCTTTACGCAAATGTGCGTTCTGCACAGGGCATTTTTAGCAAAACTATTGCTTGTCTTTTACCGCTTCCTTACGTTTCATTGAGTTAGCATTTACTTTCGCAAGGAGTCCAGATTCAGTCTTGACTTTTATTCGCTGATAATTAGGACTTTTCCTAATAACGCAGACGATGATATGAAATTAAAAAAATCATAATTTCGTTAAGCATTAAATATGATACGCCTGATTAAGGTGGCAAAGAATAAATAGAACGACAATAAGCGTATTTTATGATTTATCACGCAAATGAAAAAGGCCGCAAATGCGGCCTTTTTATCATGTGAAACCGGTATCAGTGGTGTTCTACTGAATGAGTGTGTTCAACATCTTCATTCTTACGGCTGAAGCGGCGACGAACCACCACGAAGAACACCGGTACAAAGAAGATAGCAAGAACGGTCGCGGTGACCATACCACCCATTACGCCCGTACCTACCGCATTCTGCGCGCCTGAGCCCGCACCCGTGCTGATAACCAGCGGCAGTACACCGAGGATGAACGCCAGGGATGTCATCAGGATTGGACGCAGACGCATACGGACCGCTTCAAGCGTCGCCTCAATCAGACCCTTACCTTCTTTTTCCATCAGATCTTTGGCGAATTCCACGATAAGTATCGCGTTCTTCGCCGACAAGCCAATGGTTGTCAGCAGGCCCACCTGGAAGTACACGTCGTTAGTCAGCCCGCGGAACGTGGCAGCCAACAGTGCACCAATAACCCCCAGCGGTACAACCAGCATGACGGAGAACGGAATAGACCAGCTCTCATACAGTGCCGCCAGACACAGGAACACGACGATCAGTGAAATGGCGTACAGGGCAGGGGCCTGGTTCCCGGACAGACGTTCCTGATAGGACATACCGGTCCAGTCGTAGCCAATACCTGCAGGCAGCTTGCTGGCTAACTCTTCCATCAGGTTCATGGCTTCACCGGTGCTTCGACCTGGTGCGGCCTGGCCGAGGATCTCCATGGATGGCAGCCCGTTATAACGTTCCAGACGCGGCGATCCGTATTCCCAGCGTGACGTTGAGAAGGCGGAGAACGGCACCATCTGACCATTGCTGCCGCGCACGTACCAGTTGTTGATATCGTTCGGCAACATGCGGTATTCCGCTTCTGACATCACGTACACCTTCTTCACGCGACCACGGTCGATGAAGTCGTTGACGTAGCTACCGCCCCAGGCTGCGCCCAGCGTGGTATTGATGTCGCTGATGGAAACACCCAGCGCCTGCGCTTTTTCCTGATCGATATCGATCTTGTACTGCGGCGTATCTTCCAGGCCGTTAGGACGTACACCGACCAGCAGTTCAGGATGCTTCGCAACTTCACCGAAGAGCTGGTTACGTGCCTGAGTCAGTTTTTCGTGACCGAGGCCGCCCTGGTCAATCAGCTGGAAGTCGAAACCGGTCGCTGTACCCAGTTCAACAATCGCTGGCAGGTTAAAGGCAAAGACCATCGCATCTTTAATCTGCGAGAAGGTGCCCATCGCACGGCCTGTAATCGCTTCAACTTTGTTCTCGTCGCCTGGACGGTCTGACCAGTCTTTCAGAGAAACGAAGGCGATACCGGTGTTCTGACCACGACCTGCAAAGCCAAAGCCGTTAACCGCAAACACGGATTCAACGTTGTCTTTTTCTTTATTCAGGTAGTAGTCCGTCACTTCATCCAGCACTTTCTGGGTACGCTCCTGCGAGGCACCCGCTGGCAACTGGGCCATGGTCAGGAACACGCCCTGGTCTTCATCTGGCAGGAAGGAGCTTGGCAGACGAACGAACAGGTAAGCCATGCCGACCACGATGATGATATAGAGCAGCAGATAACGACCGGTGCTGCGCAGGATGTTCCCCACGCTGTCGGTGTAGTGGTGCGTGCTTTTATCAAACATGCGGTTAAACCAGCCGAAGAACCCTTTATGCTCGCCGTGGCCGCCTTTCTGAATCGGCTTCAGCATGGTGGCACACAGGGCAGGCGTCAGAATCAACGCGACCAGCACCGACAGCGCCATCGCGGAAACGATGGTGATGGAGAACTGACGGTAAATCGCACCGGTCGATCCACCGAAGAAGGCCATCGGGATAAATACCGCAGAGAGCACCATGGCGATACCGACCAGCGCGCCCTGGATCTGACCCATGGATTTACGGGTCGCTTCCTTCGGTGGCAGACCTTCTTCCGCCATCACACGCTCGACGTTTTCGACCACCACGATGGCGTCATCCACCAGCAAGCCGATGGCAAGCACCATCCCGAACATCGTCAGGGTGTTTATCGAGTAGCCAAATATCGCCAGTATCGCGAAGGTCCCGAGCAATACGACCGGTACGGCGATGGTTGGGATCAGCGTCGCGCGGAAGTTTTGCAGGAACAGGTACATAACCAGGAAGACGAGGATAATCGCTTCCACCAGCGTTTTAACCACTTCGTGAATCGAGATTTTGACGAACGGCGTGGTGTCATACGGATAAACGATTTTCAGACCTGACGGGAAGAACGGTTCCATCTTCTTCAGCTCTGCACGGATAGCCGTGGCGGTGTCCAGGGCGTTTGCCCCTGTTGCCAGTTTGATACCCAGGCCGGAAGCCGGTTTGCCGTTGAACTTCGCGATGATGTCGTAGTTCTCGCCACCCAGCTCCACTTTCGCCACGTCACGCAGGCGCACCTGAGAACCGTCCTGATTCACTTTCAGCAGAATTTTGCTGAATTCATCGGCGGAGGTCAGACGCGTCTGCGCGATGATCGAGGCGTTAAGCTGCTGGCCTTTGACCGGCGGTGTACCGCCTAACTGACCCGCGGCAACCTGGGCGTTCTGCGCTTTGATGGCGTTAATCACGTCGACCGGCGTCAGCTGGAAGTTATTCAGTTTGTTCGGGTCCATCCAGATACGCATCGCGTACTGAGAACCAAACAGCTGAACGTCACCCACACCAGATGTACGGCTGATGGCGTCTTTCATGTTGGCACCCACGTAGTCGGAAATATCCTCCTGCGTCATGGTGCCATTGGTATTGATAACGCCAACAACCATCAGGAAGCTACTGGACGATTTCTCGACGCTCACACCCTGCTGCTGTACTTCTTGTGGCAGCAACGGCATCGCAAGCTGCAGCTTGTTCTGCACCTGAACCTGCGCGATATCTGCATCCGTACCTGATTCGAAGGTCAGGGTGATCTGGACCGTACCGGTTGAGTCACTGTTGGAGGACATGTACATCAGGTTATCGATACCGTTCATGTTCTGTTCGATAACCTGCGTCACGGTATCCTGCACCGTTTTCGCATCAGCCCCTGGGTAGGTTGCGGAGATCGTCACCGCCGGTGGCGCAATCGTTGGATATTGCGCGACAGGCAGCTTCAGGATCGCAAGTCCCCCAGCCAGCATGATGATAATGGCGATCACCCACGCAAATATGGGGCGATCGATAAAGAAATTAGGCATGTCTTAACGGCTCCTGTTTAAGTTAAGACTTGGTTTGTTCTGACTGACCTGCGGCTGAGGCTTGTTGTTTATCGTCAGATTTGACTTCCTGTGCCTTCACCTGCGCGCCAGGACGTACTTTTTGCAAACCAGTAACAATCACGCGATCGCCATCTTTCAGACCTTCCGTCACCAGCCATTTATCGCCAATCGCCTGCGTTGCAGTGATATTGCGCGTTACGACTTTGTCATCTGCACCTACAACCAGCGCGCTCGCATCGCCACGTGGCGTGCGGGTCACACCCTGCTGAGGAACCAGAAGTGCGGTTGGGTTAGTCCCTTCTTCCAGACGTGCGCGTACGAACATACCCGGCAACAGGGTATTGTCCGGGTTCGGGAAAATCGCACGTAAGGTGATGGAACCGGTGGTCTGATCGACCGTTACATCAGAAAATTCCAGTGTGCCGGTCTGCGGGAACTTGATACCGTCATTAGTAACAAGCTCCACTTTGGCTTTGCCGTTTTCCTGTTTCAGCGTGCCGTTTGCCAGCTCTTGTTTCAGACGCAGGAAATCGTTGCTGGACTGAGTAACGTCAACGTAGATCGGATCAAGCTGCTGCACGGTCGCCAGCGCGGTAGTTTGGCCGTTCTGCACCAGCGCCCCTTCGGTGACGGAAGACTTACCAATGCGACCGCTGATAGGGGAGGTCACTTTGGTATAGGCCAGGTTGATACGTGCCGTTTCAACCGCCGCTTTCGCCGCAACAACGGCTGCATTGGCTTGTTGCGCATCGGCCAGGGCAGTATCGTAATCCTGTTGACTGATGTACTTCGTACCGAGCAGTTTTTTGTAGCGGTTCAGCGTTAACTGGGCAATTTTGGCTGCGGCGTCAGCTTTCGCCAGGTCACCTTTTGCGCTTTCATAAGACGCCTGATAGGTTGCTGGATCAATCTGATACAGAGACTCACCGGCTTTCACATCACCGCCCTCGGTGAAGTTACGTTTCAGGATGATGCCATTCACCTGAGGACGAACTTCCGCAATACGGTATGCGCTGGTGCGACCCGGTAATTCGGTTGTCATCTGCAGAGGTTCGGATTTGAGCGTCACGACGCCAACTTCTGGCACCTGCTGAGCCCCTTGTTGAGCCTGTTTGTCGTCACATCCTGTAAGCGCTAAGCTGCCTGAGAGCATCAGAACGACCGCCAGAGGCGTTAACCCTCTGTTTTTGTTCATATGTAAACCTCGAGTGTCCGATTTCAAATTGATCAATGGTCCTGAGTCCAAAAACCCATTGCTGCGTTTATATTATCGTCATGCTATGGTACATACATTCATAAATGTATGTAAATCTGACTCCTGTAAATTCACTAACGTATGGCACGAAAAACCAAACAACAAGCGCTGGAAACCCGGCAACACATTCTGGATGTGGCAATGCGTTTGTTCTCACAGCAGGGTGTTTCGTCAACCTCGCTGGCACAGATTGCTCAGGCCGCGGGCGTCACGCGGGGAGCGATTTACTGGCATTTTAAAGACAAGTCAGATCTGTTTGGTGAAATCTGGGAGCTTTCAGAATCCAGCATTAGCGATCTTGAGACTGAGTATCGGGCAAAATTCCCCGACGATCCACTCTCAGTATTAAGAGAAATATTAGTATATATCCTTGAAGCAACGGTAGTTGAAGAACGTCGTCGCTTAATGATGGAAATCATCTTCCATAAATGCGAGTTTGTGGGGGAAATGGCGGTCGTCCAGCAGGCGCAACGCAGCCTCTGCCTGGAAAGCTACGATCGTATTGAACAGACACTGAACCAGTGCATTCAGGCCAATATGCTGCCAGCAAACTTGCTGACCCGCCGGGCGGCCATCCTGATGCGCAGCTACATTTCGGGCCTGATGGAAAACTGGCTGTTCGCGCCACAGTCTTTTGATCTGAAAAAGGAAGCGCGTAACTATGTCGCGATATTGCTGGAGATGTGCCAGTTTTGCCCGACGCTTCGCGATGACGCCTCGCCACTCCCTGCCTGAACCGTCCAGGATTTATCCCGGAGGTTAACGTTCGCGCTATTCTGCTTTCAGCGGGCGTGATATTCTTCACGCCGGACTATTTTCGGTCATTCTCAGACATCACATTCACGACTATGCTGCACACCAATCGCTCGCAACATCCTGTTCTTGCATTATTTTTCGCTATGCTGTTTTTCTTTGCAGCCGCGCCGCTTTCGTATGCTCGCGCAGATAACGCCAATGATATCCCTACGCGTGCCGACGTTCAGGCGCAGCTGGATACCCTGAGTAAGCAAAAAGAGCTGTCGCCTCAGGAGAAGCTCGTCCAGCAGGATTTGACGGAAACGCTGGAAACTCTCGATAAAATTGAACGGGTTAAAGCTGAAACCGCTCAGCTTCGCCAGAAGGTCGCCCAGGCACCGGAGAACATGCGTAAGGCAATGGATGCGCTGAGTGCGCTGAGCGACGTCGATAACGATGATGAAACCCGCAAAACGCTCGCCACGCTCTCGCTACGCCAGCTTGAGTCACGCGCTGTACAATTGATGGACGATTTGCAGACGGCCCAGTCGGATCTGGCAACTTATAATAGCCAGCTTGTTTCGCTGCAGACTCAGCCTGAGCGCGTGCAAAACGCGATGTACACCGCCTCACAGCAGCTTCAGCAGATCCGCAACCGCCTGAATGGCACGGCGGTGGGAGATGGCGCGTTACGTTCTACTCAGCAGACGTTGCTGATGATTCAGCAGACGTTACTTAATGCGGAAATTGAACAGCAGCGTAAGAGCCTTGAAGGCAATACGGTGCTGCAGGACACTCTGCAAAAGCAACGTGATTACGTGACGGCTAACATAAACCGTCTGGAACATCAGCTTCAGCTGTTGCAGGAGGCGTTAAACAGTAAGCGCCTCACTTTAACGGAAAAAACCGCGCAGGAAGCGGTATCGCCAGACGAAACAGCCCGTATTCAGGCCAACCCGCTGGTGAAGCAGGAGCTCGACGTTAACCATCAGTTGAGCGAGCGTCTGATTCAGGCCACGGAAAGCGGTAACTCGCTGGTGCAGCAAAATATCAAAGTCAAAAACTGGCTGGATCGTGCGCTGCAGGCGGAACGTAACATCAAAGAGCAGATTGCGGTTCTGAAAGGCAGTCTTCTGCTGTCGCGTATTCTGTATCAGCAACAGCAGACGCTGCCGTCCGCCGATGAACTGGAGGACATGACCAACCGCATCGCGGATTTGCGTCTGGAGCAGTTTGACGTCAACCAGCAGCGCGACGCGCTTTTCCAGAGCGATACCTTTGTCGCCAGGCTGGAAGAGGGCCACTCCAGTGACGTGAACCCGGAAGTTCACGACGCACTGCTTCAGGTGGTTGATATGCGCCGCGAGCTGCTTGACCAGCTCAACAAACAGCTCGGCACGCAACTGATGATGGCGATTAACCTGCAGATTAATCAGCAGCAGTTAGTCAGCGTCTCGAAAAGCCTGCAGGAGATTTTGACCCAGCAGATTTTCTGGGTGAACAGCAACAAGCCGATGGACTGGGACTGGATTAAATCCTTCCCTGAGGCGCTGAAAACACAAATCAAAAGCATGAAAATCACCGTTAACTGGGAGAAAGCCTGGCCTGCGGTGATGATTGCTTTCCTGGCGGGCTTGCCGCTGTTGCTGATCGCTGGCCTGATTCGCTGGCGGTTGAGCTGGTTAAAGACGTATCAGGCGAAGCTCGCGCATGAAGTCGGGCAATTGCGAAACGACAGCCAACTGCACACCCCGAAAGCAATTCTGATTGACCTCATCCGTGCGCTGCCGATCTGTCTGCTGATCCTGGCGGCCGGGCTGATTCTGCTTACCATGCAGTTGAATATCAGTGACTTGCTGTGGGCATTCAGTAAAAAGCTGGCGCTGTTCTGGCTGGTGTTTGGCGTGTGCTGGAAAGTGCTGGAAAAAGATGGCGTCGCCGTCCGCCACTTCAATATGCCGGAACAACTGACCAGCCACTGGCGTCGTCAGATTGTGCGTGTCAGCCTGGCGCTGTTACCGCTTCACTTCTGGTCTGTTGTTGCTGAGCTTTCCCCGCTGCATCTAATGGACGACGTGCTGGGACAGCTGGTTATTATGCTGAACCTGCTGTTGATCGCTATCCTGATGTGGCCGATGTGCCGCGACAGCTGGCGCGATAAAGAGTCGCACAATATCCGCCTGATCACCGTTACAGTGCTGGCGGTCATCCCGCTGGCGCTGATGGTGCTGACGGCAACGGGCTACTTCTACACCACGCTGCGTCTGTCTGGCCGCTGGATTGAAACGGTTTATCTGGTCATTATCTGGAACCTGCTTTACCAGACCGTACTGCGTGGGCTGAGCGTGGCAGCACGTCGTATTGCCTACCGTCGTGCGATTGCGCGTCGTCAGAATCAGGTAAAAGAGGGTGCTGAAGGCGCTGAACCGGTGGAAGAGCCGACCATCGCGCTGGAGCAGGTCAACCAGCAGACGCTGCGTATCACCATGCTGGTGATGGTGGCACTGTTTGGGGTGATGTTCTGGGCGATCTGGTCTGATTTAATCACCGTGTTTGCTTATCTCGACAGCGTAACGCTCTGGCAATACAGCGGGACAGAAGCGGGCACAACGGTGATGAAAAGCGTGACAATGGGCAGCCTGCTCTTTGCGCTGGTCTCCCTGGTGGTCGCCTGGGCATTAATTCGTAACCTGCCCGGTCTGCTGGAAGTGTTGGTGCTGTCGCGTCTGAACCTTCGCCAGGGGGCGTCGTATGCCATCACGACGATCCTGAACTATGTGATCATTATCGTCGGGGCGATGACCGTCTTCGGGTCGCTCGGCGTTTCGTGGGATAAACTGCAATGGCTGGCGGCGGCCCTCTCCGTGGGTCTTGGTTTTGGCTTGCAGGAGATCTTTGGTAACTTCGTTTCCGGCCTGATCATCCTGTTCGAACGTCCGGTGCGTATCGGCGATACCGTCACCATCGGCACTTTCTCAGGGACGGTCAGCAAGATCCGCATTCGTGCGACCACCATTACCGACTTCGATCGTAAAGAGGTGATCATCCCGAACAAAGCGTTCGTTACTGAACGTCTGATCAACTGGTCGCTCTCCGACACCGTGACCCGCGTGGTGATCCGCCTGGGTGTGGCCTATGGATCGGATCTGGACAAGGTGAAAGAGGTCTTACTGAAAGCGGCCGCCGAGCATCCGAAAGTCATGCACGATCCGGCCCCGGCGGTGTTCTTTACCACGTTTGGCCCGAGTACGCTGGATCATGAGCTGCGTTTATACGTGCGTGAATTGCGCGATCGCAGCTTTACCGTCGATGAGCTGAACCGCGCCATCGATCGCCTGTGCCGCGAAAACGACATTAATATTGCCTTCAACCAGCTTGAAGTTCACCTGCGTAACGAGAAAGGTGACGAGCATACGGAAGTGAAGCGCGAGATTAAGGGGGATGACCCCACTCCGGCTTAACGTCTGCGGATCTTTTCCTCCCTCTCCCTCAGGGAGAGGGCTGGGGTGAGGGCAATTTCCCCTCAAAATCTTTTCGCACAATCTCCAGCGCTTTCAGCACCGTCTCCGCCGGGATCTCGTGATTCTCCAGCAGCATAATTAAATCGACGGCCAGCTTGACCTCGTCGGGGGCATTTTCCAGTGACATCAGTGGCTCCTGTTAACGGGTCAGGCGTTCAATAACGCGCTCAATCTCTTCCAGTGCCTGTTTACAGCGGACCAGGCGACCTTCCAGAGCGCTAATCTCGCGCATCAATAACTGCTGCTCTTCCAGCGTCTCGCTGTTGTTCAGACGCGCTTCACGCTCGCGCTTCATCTCAAACAGGCGACGCTCAAACTCCTGGTTCTCCAGCCGTTTGCGCTGCCATTTGCCGAGGCCCGGCGATGCGCTGTCCCATGCGCGCAGCGGCCAGGCTGTAATTTCGCGATGCAGGGCGGTGATCTGCTCGGTAAGATGTTCCGCAAGCCACGCCACCTGTTCCCGTTGCTCGTTCTGTACCGCATGACGTAACTCATCAAGATTCGTCTGCGCTTCGGCAAGATAATCCTGGATTAAGGTGCTGCGGGTACGAAAAAGCTGTCGGTCAAAGCGCGGCTTCAGCGTGGCGTGCCCCATCAGCGGTGTGGCCTGCGCGCGCAGGGCGGTCAGCTGATTTTGTAGCGTCTCCAGAAGCAAGGCTGTTTTCAATGCGCTCTCCAGTGGTAAAGTAGCCGTTCAGTTTGATAACGATTCGCATTATGCAGCGTACTATTTTAATCATCATTGGCTGGCTCGCGGTAGTGCTTGGCACGCTGGGTGTCGTTTTGCCATTACTGCCGACCACGCCCTTCATTCTGCTGGCGGCGTGGTGCTTTGCCCGCTCGTCGCCGCGTTTTCACCACTGGCTGCTGTACCGTTCATGGTTTGGCGGTTACCTGCGTCACTGGCAAAAACACCGGGCAATGCCGCCTGGCGCAAAGCCGCGCGCCATTGCGGTGATCCTGATTACCTTCGCCATCTCATTATGGCTGGTGAAAATGATGTGGGTGCGTATCCTGCTACTGGCGATCCTGACCTGCCTGCTTATCTTTATGTGGCGCATCCCCGTGGTTGATGAAAAGCAACAAAAGCACTGAAGCCTTATCATGGCTGTTGCAATTATCGCGCGCAGCCAGTAAATTCGACCGTTTTCGAGCACAGGTGCGCCTGGTCAAAGGTTAAACAATTGTAACTTTGACCGCCTCTTTACGCGCCGTGAGTAACACTGTTTCATTTAGGCACAAACCGATGACCGCAACTGCACAGCAGCTTGAATATCTGAAAAACAGCATCAAAAGCATCCAGGACTATCCGAAGCCTGGCATTCTTTTCCGTGATGTCACCAGCTTGCTGGAAGACCCGAAAGCGTACGCGCTCAGCATCGAACTGCTGGTCGAGCGTTATAAAAACGCCGGGATCACTAAAGTAGTAGGTACAGAAGCCCGTGGCTTCCTGTTCGGCGCACCGGTTGCGCTGGCAATGGGCGTGGGTTTTGTGCCGGTGCGTAAACCGCGCAAACTGCCACGTGAAACCATCGCAGAAAGCTACGAACTGGAATACGGCACCGATCAGCTGGAAATCCACGTTGATGCCATCAAACCAGGCGACAAAGTGCTGGTGGTGGACGATCTGCTGGCGACCGGTGGCACCATCGAAGCGACCGTGAAGCTGATCCGTCGTCTGGGTGGTGAAGTGACCGACGCGGCCTTCATCATCAACCTGTTCGATCTCGGCGGTGAACAGCGCCTGGAAAAACAGGGTATTACCAGCTACAGCCTGGTGCCTTTCCCCGGTCATTAATCCCGGTTTTCACAACCTCGCTCAATGGGTGAGGTTGTGATAGCATTCCCCTCCATAAATTCACCTTCCAGCGTTGCAGAGCCTGCCCATGAGTTATCAGGTGTTAGCCCGTAAATGGCGACCACAAACCTTTGCTGACGTTGTCGGTCAGGAACATGTGCTGACGGCCCTGGCGAACGGCTTGTCGCTAGGTCGCATCCATCACGCCTATCTTTTCTCCGGCACCCGCGGCGTCGGTAAGACTTCTATTGCCCGTTTGCTGGCAAAAGGTCTGAACTGTGAAACCGGGATCACCGCCACGCCGTGCGGCGTGTGTGATAACTGCCGGGAGATTGAACAGGGGCGTTTTGTCGACCTGATCGAGATCGACGCCGCCTCGCGCACCAAAGTGGAAGATACCCGCGATCTGCTCGACAACGTGCAGTACGCCCCGGCGCGTGGCCGCTTCAAGGTCTACCTGATCGATGAAGTGCACATGCTGTCGCGCCACAGCTTCAATGCCCTGCTGAAAACGCTGGAAGAGCCGCCTGCACATGTGAAGTTCCTGCTGGCGACCACCGATCCGCAAAAGCTGCCGGTCACGATCCTGTCGCGCTGCCTGCAGTTCCATCTGAAGGCGCTGGACGTTGAGCAGATCCGCGCTCAGCTCGAACACATTCTTGATGAAGAGAAGATTGTTCATGAGCCACGCGCCCTGCAACTGCTGGCACGTGCCGCCGACGGCAGCCTGCGCGATGCGTTAAGCCTGACCGACCAGGCGATTGCCAGCGGTGACGGCAAACTCTCCACCGATGCGGTCAGCACCATGCTCGGCACGCTGGATGACGATCAGGCGCTGTCGCTGATCGAAGCGATGATCGCCGCCAACGGCGAGCGCGTGATGTCGCTGGTTAACGCGGCCTCTGCCCGTGGCGTCGAGTGGGAAGCGCTGCTGGTGGAAATGCTCAGTCTGCTGCACCGCGTGGCGATGCTGCAGCTTTCTCCGTCGGCGATTGGCGCAGATATGGCGACCATCGAACAGCGCATGCGTGAACTTGCCCGCACCGTACCGCCTGCCGACGTACAGCTTTATTATCAGACGCTGCTGATTGGCCGCAAAGAGCTGCCGTTTGCACCGGACCGCCGCATGGGTGTCGAAATGACGCTGCTGCGCGCGCTGGCGTTCCACCCGCGTATGCCGCTGCCTGAGCCGGAAGTGCCGCAGCAGTCTTTTGCGCCCGTCGCCCCTACGGCGGTGATGTCGCAGCAGCAGGTGCCACCGCAGCCGACACCGCCGCCGCAGCAAAACGTGCCGCTGTCGGATGCCACCAGTTCGGTGCTTGCCGCACGAAGCCAGTTGCAACGTGCGCAGGGAGCAACCAAACCAAAAAAGAGTGAACCGGCAGCGCCAGGAAGAGCGCGGCCGGTGAACAACGCCGCGCTTGAACGACTGGCTTCGGTAACGGAGCGCGTACAATCGCGCCCGGCACCGTCCGCGCTTGAGCAAAAAGCCCCGGCGAAAGAAGAGGCATACCGCTGGAAAGCGACCACCCTCATCGAAACGGTGAAAGAAGAGGTCGCCACGCCGAAAGCGCTGAAAAAGGCGCTGGAGCATGAGAAAACGCCGGAGCTTTCCGCGAAGCTCGCCGAAGAATCGATTGAGCGTGACGCCTGGGCCGCTGAGGTCAGCAAACTGCAACTGCCGAAGCTGGTGGAGCAGGTCGCGCTGAACGCCTGGAAAGAGCAGGACGGCAATCAGGTGCGTTTACATTTGCGCCCTGGTCAACGGCACCTGAACTCCCCTGGTGCCCAAAAAGCGCTGGCGGAGGCGCTCGCCACATTACAGGGTGCGCCGGTTGAATTGACTATCATTGAAGATGATAATCCGGCAGTTAAAACGCCGCTGGAGTGGCGGCAGGCCATTTATGAAGAGAAGCTCGCGCAGGCGCGCGAGGCGATTATTGCGGATAACAACATCCAGACGCTGCGCCGGTTCTTCGACGCGGATCTGGATGAAGAGAGTATTCGCCCCATTTGATCGTGAGTCTGACTTACGGTTGTCATCATTAAACGTGAAAGAGAGAGAAGCCTATGTTTGGTGGAAAAGGCGGTCTGGGTGGCCTGATGAAGCAGGCTCAGCAGATGCAGGAAAAAATGCAGAAGATGCAGGAAGAGATCGCTCAGCTGGAAGTCACAGGTGAATCTGGTGCGGGTCTGGTCAAAGTGACCATCAACGGTGCGCACAACTGCCGCCGCGTTGAAATCGACCCAAGCCTGCTCGAAGACGACAAAGAGATGCTGGAAGATCTGGTTGCTGCCGCGTTTAACGATGCTGCGCGCCGTATCGACGAAACGCAGAAAGAGAAAATGGCCTCTGTTTCCAGCGGTATGCAACTGCCGCCGGGCTTCAAGATGCCGTTCTGATGCAAACCAGTCCGCTGCTCACGCAGTTAATGGAAGCACTGCGCTGCCTGCCGGGCGTTGGCCCGAAGTCGGCGCAGCGCATGGCGTTCACGCTTTTGCAGCGCGACCGCAGCGGCGGGATGCGCCTGGCGCAGGCACTGACCCGCGCCATGTCAGAAATTGGTCACTGTGCGGATTGCCGTACCTTTACCGAGCAGGATGTCTGCAACATCTGCTCGAATCCGCGTCGTCAGGAAAACGGTCAGATTTGCGTGGTGGAGAGTCCGGCGGACATCTACGCCATCGAGCAGACCGGGCAGTTTTCCGGCCGCTACTTCGTGCTGATGGGGCATCTTTCCCCGCTGGACGGCATTGGCCCGGATGATATTGGTCTTGACCGTCTTGAGCAGCGTCTCGAATCGGAAACGATCAAAGAGGTGATCCTCGCCACCAACCCGACGGTGGAAGGGGAGGCAACCGCCAACTATATCGCTGAACTGTGCGCGCAGTATGGCGTTGATGCCAGCCGCATTGCTCACGGCGTACCGGTGGGCGGCGAGCTGGAGATGGTGGACGGTACCACGCTGTCGCACTCTCTGGCCGGGCGTCACAAGATTATTTTCTGACCAAACGGAGGCTGCATGCGCGGCCTCCGCTTGAAAATTTCCTCTCTTATCCCCATCTCTCCCTCAACGTTTCAAAACCCCATTAAATGGCATTGTTGAGGTCGACTTAGATGAAAGGACAAGAAACCCGTGGTTTCCAGTCAGAAGTAAAACAGCTTCTGCACCTGATGATCCATTCCCTGTATTCCAACAAAGAAATCTTCCTGCGCGAGCTGATTTCCAACGCCTCGGATGCGGCGGACAAGCTGCGCTTCCGCGCGCTGTCTAACCCGGATCTGTATGAAGGTGACGGCGAGCTGCGCGTGCGCGTCTCTTTCAACAAAGAGAACCGTACCCTGACCATCGCCGATAATGGCATCGGGATGAACCGTGACGAGGTGATCGACCACCTCGGGACCATCGCCAAATCCGGCACCAAAGCGTTCCTTGAGTCCATGGGCTCTGACCAGGCGAAAGACAGCCAGCTGATCGGTCAGTTCGGTGTGGGCTTCTACTCGGCGTTCATCGTGGCGGACAAAGTCACCGTGCGCACCCGCGCGGCGGGCGACAGCGCTGAAAACGGCGTGCTGTGGGAATCCAAAGGGGAAGGCGAGTACACCGTTGATGACATCACCAAAGCGGATCGCGGCACCGAAATCACCCTGCACCTGCGTGAAGGCGAAGATGATTTCCTGAACGACTGGCGCGTGCGCTCCATCATCAGCAAATATTCCGACCACATCGCGCTGCCGGTTGAGATTGAAAAACAGGAAGAGAAAGACGGCGAAACCGTGGTCTCCTGGGAGAAGATCAACAAGGCGCAGGCGCTGTGGACGCGCAATAAGTCTGAAATCAAAGACGACGAATACAACGAATTCTACAAGCACATCGCCCACGACTTTACCGACCCGCTGACCTGGAGCCACAACCGCGTGGAAGGCAAGCAGGAGTACACCAGCCTGCTGTACATCCCGGCGCAGGCACCGTGGGACATGTGGAACCGCGATCACAAGCACGGCCTGAAGCTGTACGTGCAGCGCGTGTTCATCATGGACGACGCCGAGCAGTTCATGCCGAACTACCTGCGCTTTGTCCGTGGCCTGATCGACTCCAACGATCTGCCGCTGAACGTCTCCCGTGAAATCCTGCAGGACAGCACCGTCACCCGTAACCTGCGTAACGCCCTGACCAAACGTGCATTGCAGATGCTGGAAAAACTGGCGAAAGACGACGCGGAAAAATACCAGACCTTCTGGAAACAGTTCGGTCTGGTGCTGAAAGAAGGTCCGGCGGAAGACACCGCGAACGTTGAAACGATCGCCAAACTGCTGCGTTTCGCCTCCACGCATACCGACTCCTCCGCGCAGACCGTGTCGCTGGAAGAGTACGTTTCCCGCATGAAAGAAGGGCAGGAGAAGATCTACTACATCACCGCCGACAGCTATGCGGCGGCGAAGAGCAGCCCGCACCTGGAGCTGCTGCGTAAGAAAGGCATCGAAGTGCTGCTGCTTTCTGACCGCATCGACGAATGGATGATGAACTACCTGACCGAGTTCGACGGTAAATCCTTCCAGTCCGTGGCCAAAGCCGACGAATCTATCGACAAGCTGGCGGATGAAGTGGATGAAAGCGCGAAAGAAGCTGAGAAAGCGCTGGAGCCGTTCGTTGAGCGCGTGAAAACCCTGCTGGGCGACCGCGTGAAAGAGGTGCGCTTCACGCACCGTCTGACCGACACCCCGGCCATTGTCACCACCGATGCCGACGAAATGAGCACTCAGATGGCAAAACTGTTCGCCGCGGCGGGCCAGGCGATGCCGGAAGTGAAATATATCTTTGAGCTTAATCCGGATCACCCCCTGGTAAAACGCGCAGCGGATACTCAGGACGAAGCACGCTTCGCTGAGTGGGTTGAGCTGCTGCTGGATCAGTCCCTGCTGGCCGAGCGCGGCACGCTGGAAGATCCTAACCTGTTCATTAAACGTGTGAATGCGCTGCTGCTGGCGTAATTGACCACGCCTCCCCTGGTCTTCTCCCTCTCCCGTGGGAGAGGGCCGGGGTGAGGGCATCAAACCGCACCCTCCCAAATATTCTCCCCCCGTTAACCGTTTCAGCCTTCCCGCCTTCCTTGAGCCATACCCGTTCTGGTGGTATTGTTTAGCGCTTTTTGAAAAATTGAATCGACTTTTGAGGGGATTTTCGTAATGCGTATTATTCTGCTTGGCGCTCCGGGCGCGGGTAAAGGAACTCAGGCTCAGTTCATCATGGAGAAATACGGTATTCCGCAAATCTCCACCGGTGACATGCTGCGCGCCGCTGTTAAATCTGGCTCCGAGCTGGGTAAACAAGCGAAAGACATCATGGACGCAGGCAAGCTGGTGACCGACGAGCTGGTTATCGCGCTGGTCAAAGAGCGCATTGCTCAGGAAGACTGCCGTAACGGTTTCCTGCTGGACGGCTTCCCACGCACCATTCCTCAGGCTGACGCCATGAAAGAAGCGGGCATCAACGTGGACTACGTGCTGGAGTTCGACGTACCGGACGAGCTGATCGTTGACCGTATCGTGGGCCGTCGCGTACACGCTGCCTCTGGCCGCGTTTACCACATCAAATTCAACCCGCCTAAGGTTGAAGGCAAAGACGACGTGACCGGCGAAGAGCTGACCACCCGTAAAGACGATCAGGAAGAGACCGTGCGTAAGCGCCTGGTGGAATACCATCAGATGACGGCCCCGCTGATCGGCTACTACAGCAAAGAAGCGCAGGCGGGTAACACCAAATACGCGAAAGTTGACGGCACCAAAGCTGTCGCTGACGTTCGTGCAGAGCTGGAAAAAATCCTCGGCTAATGGCATGTCTCTCACCCGGTTCCTCCGGGTGAGAAAAATTCTCATCTTACCTATCACAGCAATGGGTTCCGTTTAAACGCATTTCCGCTACAATTGATAACTAATCAAAAGGTTAAGAGGCGTGAATGAGTCAGGCGAAAACCGGCATCCTGCTTGCCAATCTGGGCACTCCAGAAGCACCCACTCCAGACGCGGTAAAACGCTATCTGCGACAATTTTTAAGCGACACGCGTGTTGTGGATACCCCGAGATTGCTGTGGTGGCCGCTGCTGCGTGGCGTCATTCTGCCGATTCGCTCTCCACGCGTGGCAAAGCTCTACCAGTCCGTGTGGATGGAAGAGGGCTCACCGCTGATGGTTTACAGCCGTCGTCAGGAAAAAGCGCTGGCTGCCCGTCTGCCGGATATGCCGGTGGCGCTCGGCATGAGCTACGGTAAGCCATCGCTGGAAAGCGCTGTCGACGCGCTTCTGGCGCAAGGCGTTGAGCACATTATCGTGCTGGCGCTTTATCCGCAGTATTCCTGCTCTACGGTGGCAGCCGTCTGGGATGAGCTGGCGCGCATTCTTGCCACCCGTCGTCGTATTCCGGGTGTGACCTTTATTCGCGATTATGCCGATAACGATCTCTACATTAAGGCGCTTGCCAGCAGCGCGCGCGTCTCGTTTGAAAAACATGGCGAACCGGATCTGCTTCTGCTCTCCTATCACGGCATCCCGCAGCGTTACGCCAATGAAGGCGATGATTACCCGCAACGCTGCCGCGACACCACCCGTGAGCTGGTTTCTGCGCTCGGTTTGCCGCCAGAGAAGGTGATGATGACCTTCCAGTCGCGCTTTGGGCGCGAGCCGTGGCTCACGCCGTACACCGATGAAACGCTCAAAATGCTGGGTGAGAAAGGCGTGAAACATGTTCAGGTCATGTCGCCGGGCTTTTCGGCGGACTGCCTTGAAACGCTGGAGGAAATTGCGGTTCAGAACCGGGAGTTTTTCCTTGAAGCGGGTGGGACAAAGTACGAATACATTCCGGCACTTAACGACGCTCCTGAACATATCGACATGATGGTCTCGCTGGTAACGAACAGCCGCTGATCGCGCTTTAGGCCGGGTTTGTGCTACCATTCCCGGCCCATAATCCTTGCACAGTTCAGACCATGAAATTTCCCGGTAAACGCAAATCCAAACACTACTTTCCCGTTAACGCCCGCGATCCGCTGCTGCAGCAAATCCAGCCGGTAAACGAAACCAGTGCCGCATGGGTGGTAGGTATCGATCAGACGCTGGTGGACATTGAAGCCAAAGTGGATGATGCGTTTGTCGCACGTTACGGTCTGAGCGCCGGACACTCACTGGTGATTGAGGACGACGTTGCCGAAGCGTTGTACCAGGAGCTGGTGCGCGAAAATCTGATCACCCACCAGTTTGCCGGTGGCACTATCGGCAACACTATGCATAACTACTCCGTCCTGGCAGATGACCGTTCGGTTCTGCTGGGCGTGATGTGCAGCAATATTGAAATCGGTGGCTACGCCTACCGCTACCTGTGCAATACCTCAAGCCGTACCGATCTGAACTATCTGCAGGGCGTCGACGGGCCGATTGGCCGCTGCTTCACGCTGATCAGCGATTCCGGTGAGCGTACCTTTGCCATCAGCCCAGGCCACATGAACAAACTGCGTGCGGAGAGCATCCCGGAAGCGGTGATCGCGGGCGCATCTGCGCTGGTGCTCACCTCCTACCTGGTGCGCTGCAAACCGGGCGAACCGATGCCGGAAGCGACCATGAAGGCGGTAGAGTACGCGAAGAAATACAACGTCCCGGTCGTCCTGACGCTCGGCACTAAATTCGTGATTGCCGATAACCCTGAGTGGTGGCAGGCCTTCCTGAAAGAGCACGTCTCGATTCTGGCGATGAACGAGGAAGAGGCTGAGGCGTTGACGGGCGAGAGCGATCCGCTGCTGGCCTCCAATAAAGCGCTGGACTGGGTGGATTTGGTGCTCTGTACCGCCGGACCGGTTGGGCTGTACATGGCGGGCTTTACGGAAGAAGAGAGCAAACGCAAAACCCAGCACCCGCTGCTGCCAGGGGCGATTGCCGAGTTCAACCAGTACGAATTCAGCCGCGCTATGCGCCATAAAGACTGTGTGAACCCGCTGCGTATTTTCTCCCACATTGCACCGTACATGGGCGGCCCGGAGAAGATCATGAATACCAACGGCGCAGGCGACGGCGCGCTGGCGGCATTGCTGCATGACATCACGGCGAACGCGTATCACAAAACCAACGTGCCGAACTCCAGCAAGCACAAGTTCAACTGGTTGACTTATTCGTCGCTGGCGCAGGTGTGTAAGTATGCGAACCGGGTGAGTTATCAGGTTCTGAACCAGCATTCGCCGCGCTTAACGCGTGGGCTGCCGGAAAGGGAAGATAGCCTCGAAGAGGCTTATTGGGATCGTTGATTGCTAAAAGAAAACCCCGGTGGCGCTGCGTTTACCGGGGCTACTTGTAGGCCTGCTAAGCGTAGCGCCAGCAGGCTTTCTTTAACCCGACACCGTCACTTCAACCGGCGGTTTCTCCAGCAGCGTCAGCATTGTATTCGCAATTTCACGCTCACCCATCACCACCTGATTTGCACCGCGTTCGGTGATGTACTCGACTTCGTCGTCATAGTGGGCCCGCGCGATAATCTCAATATTCGGGCACTTTTCGCGCGCCGACGCCACAATTTCACCCGCTTCATAGCCGTTTGGAATGGTCAGCAGCAGCCAGCGCGCGCAGTCCAGGTGCGCCAGATTCATGATCTCTTCATTCGCTGCATTGCCCAGTACGGCACGAATACCACGCTCGCGCAGCTCATCGACGCGAGTGCGTGACGTTTCAATCACCACCAGCGGAATGCCCTGCGCCATCAGCTTCTCTCCGAGCAGGCTGCCGACGCGGCCGAAGCCGACCAACAGCGCATGGTTACAGATATCCACCGGGATCTGCTTCTCTTCTTCCGTTGCCTCTTCCAGCGTTTGCTCTTCCAGCGTCTCGGTTTTCTCGAGGTATTTTTCCAGCAGCGCAAACAGTACCGGATTCAGCATAATGGAGAGGATCGCCCCCGCGAGAACCAGATTTTGCCCGGCCTGCGGCAACAGATTCAGCGCCATGCCCAGTCCGGCCAGAATAAAGGCGAATTCACCGATCTGTGCCAGACTGGCGGCAATGGTCAGCGCCGTGCGCGGCGAGTGACCAAACAGACGCACCAGGAAGAAGGCGGCAACCGACTTACCAAAGATGATAATCGCCAGCGTGCCCAACACGGCCAGCGGTTGTTGGATCAGGATCAGCGGGTCGAACAGCATCCCGACGGAGACAAAGAACAGCACCGCAAACGCGTCACGCAGCGGCAGGGTATCGTGTGCGGCGCGGTGGCTCAGCTCGGATTCGTTCAGCACCATTCCGGCGAAGAACGCACCCAGCGCAAAGGAGACATCGAACAGCTCTACGGCACCAAAGGCGATACCCAGCGCCAGCGCCAGCACGGAAAGGGTAAACAGTTCGCGGGAACCGGTCGCAGCACTGCGGGACATGATCCACGGTACCAGACGGCGGCCGACCAGCATCATGATGGCAATAAACGCCACAACCTTACCGATAGTGATGCTCATATCCAGCGCCAGCGAGGCGAAGCCAACGTTGTCTTTTTCCATCATTCCGGCGACAGCGGGCAGCAGAACCAGCGTCAGCACCATCACCAGGTCTTCTACAATTAGCCAGCCAATCGCGATCTGCCCGCGCTGGCTGTCTATCAACTGCCTCTCTTCAAGCGCGCGCAGCAGCACCACGGTACTGGCGGTTGAAAGACACAGCCCGAACACGATACCGGTCATCAGTGACCAGCCCAGCACTGCTGAGAGCGCCATTCCCAGTAGCGTCGCCACCCCTATCTGGGCGATCGCTCCCGGTATGGCGATAGACTTTACCGCCATCAGATCCTTCAGTGAGAAATGCAGACCGACGCCAAACATCAGCAGAATCACGCCTAATTCCGCCAGTTCGGGAGCCAGTTTAGTATCCGCCACAAAACCTGGCGTAAACGGTCCCGCCAGCACACCCGCTAATAAATAGCCTACAAGAGGTGAAATACGCAGTTTGTTGGCAATCATGCCAAGGATAAAAGCGAGCACAAGTCCACCAACAATGGTGGTGATAAGCGGTGTGGCGTGATGCATTCCGTCTCCTTTCGTGATGGGTGTTCCTCTTTTGGCGTAAACACCAAAAAGCCGATTAATAGTTTATGACAATTTTCATTGTTATGTTTATGAATAATTGTTGAAGTTTGAATAAAACAGCAATATGCGGTCAAAAAAGCAGATTTTGATAAATTCGGGGGCGTAGAGAGAAGAAAGCCTTATAGCATCAGGGGATCAGGTCGCCAAAGTAAAACTTTAGCGACCCGGAAATTACGCTTTGTGGCGGTTGTCAGGCAGGAATATGGTCAACATCCCCAGAAGTGGCAGGAAAGCGCAGATTTTATAGACCAGGAAGATGCTGGTGTGGTCTGCAACCATCCCCAATACCGCCGCGCCCAGGCCGCCCATGCCGAAGGCAAAGCCGAAAAAGAGACCGGAAACCATACCGATACGGCCCGGTAAGAGTTCCTGGGCATAGACCAGAATGGCCGAGAACGCCGAGGCAAGAATAAACCCAATGATGACGGTTAAAATCCCTGTCCATTCAAGGCTTGCGTAGGGTAAAACCAGCGTAAACGGCGCGACACCCAGAATAGAGCCCCAAATCACATATTTACGTCCGATTTTATCGCCAACAGGCCCGCCAATCACCGTGCCTGCGGCGACTGCAAACAGGAAGGCAAACAGGTGGAACTGGGCGTTTTGTACCGATAATCCGAATTTTTGCATCAGATAAAAGGTGTAATAGCTGCTGATACTCGCCATGTAGAAGTATTTCGAGAAAATCAGCACCAGAAGCACGCTGACCGCGAGGATAATCTTGTTACGGGGAAGAGGATTGATAACCTTCGCGGCAGGTTTACCTTTATTCACGCGGTGCTGAGCGGCATACCAGCGGCTAATTTGTGCCAGAACGATAATCGCCAGCAGGGCCGCGAGCACAAACCACGCCACATTACCTTTGCCGTATGGGGCGATGATCACTGCGGCCAGCAGTGGGCCGAGGGAACTACCAAAATTCCCGCCCACCTGGAACAGGGATTGCGCCAGCCCGTGACGGCCACCGGAGGCCATACGCGCCACGCGGGAGGATTCCGGGTGGAACACTGACGATCCGGTGCCGACCAGCGCGGCGGCGACCAGTACCGCTTCAAAGCTGCCCGCTATGGCCAGCAGTACCAGCCCGCTCAGGGTAAAGCACATGCCAATCGGCAGCGACCACGGCATCGGATATTTATCCGTCCAGTAACCGACAACGGGCTGCAGTAGCGAGGAGGCCAGCTGGAAGGTCAGGGTGATCATCCCGATCTGTACGAAGGTTAATGAAAACTCGGACTGCAGCAGCGGATAGATCGCCAGAATCAGCGACTGGATCATGTCGTTGAGCAGATGCGAGAGACTGATTGCGCCTAATACCTTAAATGAGGTGCGCGATTTTGGCGGCGACGCCGGAGCGCCCGAAACGGGCTGGGTTGATTCACTGATTGCCATAGAGAGAATTACCACGTCTTTAGTTATTAGAAATGCAGGGTGTAATTATTATCCGACTAACATACCCGTCTGTGACATTTGAAGAAAGTCGCAATTCTGAAAACATATTTGTCTATTCTGATTACTCATTGTAATTTTTGCGTTTGTCTATGGTCAGGGAGAGAGAAGATGAAGTTAATGAAGCGTGGCATTGCGCTGGCGTTGATCGCTGCATGGGGGCTGGCAAGCCTGCCCGCGCAGGCGTATGAGAAAGACAAAACCTATAAAATCACCATTCTGCATACCAACGATCACCACGGTCACTTCTGGCGCAGCGAATACGGCGAATATGGCCTGTCTGCTCAAAAAACGCTGGTGGATGGCATTCGTAAAGAGGTGGCGGCAGAAGGTGGCAGTGTGCTGCTGTTATCCGGTGGCGATATCAATACTGGCGTACCAGAATCCGACCTGCAGGATGCGGAGCCAGACTTTCGCGGCATGAATTTAATCGGCTACGACGCGATGGCCGTTGGTAACCATGAGTTTGATAATCCGCTGAGCGTGCTGCGCCAGCAGGAGAAATGGTCCAAATTCCCGTTCCTCTCCGCCAATATTTACCAGAAAAGCACCGGCGAGCGTTTATTTAAGCCGTGGGCGCTGTTTAAGCGCCAGGATCTGAAAATCGCGGTGATTGGGTTAACGACTGACGACACGGCAAAAATTGGCAACCCTGAGTTCTTCACCGATATCGAATTCCGCAAACCGGCAGACGAAGCGAAGCTGGTGATTCAGGAGTTACAGCAGAACGAGAAACCGGATGTCATTATCGCCGCCACCCATATGGGCCACTACGACAACGGTGAGCACGGCTCTAATGCTCCTGGCGACGTGGAGATGGCACGCAGCCTGCCAGCGGGCTCGCTGGCGATGATTGTGGGTGGTCACTCACAGGACCCGGTGTGCATGGCGTCAGAGAATAAAAAACAGGTGGATTACGTGCCCGGCACGCCGTGTGCGCCGGATCGTCAGAACGGCATCTGGATTGTGCAGGCCCACGAGTGGGGCAAATACGTGGGCCGCGCGGATTTTGAATTCCGTAACGGCGAGATGAAACTGGTGCATTACCAGCTTATTCCGGTCAACCTGAAGAAGAAGGTCACTTACCCGGACGGGAAAAGTGAGCGCGTACTTTATACGCCAGAAATTGCGGAAAACCAGCAGATGCTCTCGCTGCTGACGCCGTTCCAGAGTAAAGGCAAAGCGCAGCTGGACGTGAAGATCGGCACGCTGAATGGTCGCCTGGAAGGGGATCGCAGCAAAGTTCGTTTTGTGCAGACTAACATGGGGCATCTGGTGCTGGCGGCACAAATGGCGCGTACAAACGCTGATTTTGGCGTGATGAGCGGCGGCGGCATTCGTGACTCCATTGAAGGCGGAAATATCACCTATAAAGATGTGCTGAAGGTACAGCCGTTTGGTAACGTGGTGGTGTATGCGGATATGAGCGGCAAAGAGGTGATTGACTACCTGACCGCCGTGGCGCAGATGAAGCCGGACTCCGGGGCCTATCCGCAGTTTGCAAACGTCAGCTTTGTGGCGAAAGATGGCAAGCTGAATGACCTCAAAATCAAAGGCGAGCCGGTTGATCCCGCCAAAACCTACCGTCTGGCAACGTTAAGTTTCAATGCCACCGGCGGTGACGGCTATCCGCATATTGATAATAAACCGGGCTATGTGAATACCGGCTTTATCGATGCGGAAGTGCTGAAGCAGTTTATCCAGCGGAATTCACCGATTGACGTGAATGCGTATGAGCCGAAGGGTGAGGTGAGCTGGCAGTAGTGCGGGGTTTGGTTGCCCGGTGGCGCTGCGCTTACCGGGCCTACGGGAGCAACATGTAGGCCGGGTAAGGCGTAGCCGCCACCCGGCTTTTTCGTCTACTCCCGGCGCGCAATATCCGCAAATTTCGCGTCCAGCATTTTCGCCAGATCGCCCGCCGCCAGTTCGATATCCAGCCCGCGTTTGCCGCCAGAAATATAGATGGTTTCAAATTCCTGCGAAGGCGCATCGATCAGCGTTGGCAGACGCTTTTTCTGCCCCAGTGGGCTGATCCCGCCAACCAGATAGCCGGTGCTGCGTTGCGCAACCATCGGGTCTGCCATATCGACCTTTTTTGCCCCCAGCGCTTTGGCGACTTTTTTCAGATCCAGTTGTCCCGCAACAGGTGTCACCGCGACGGCGAGATGTTTCATATCACCATTCACGGCAACCAGCAGCGTTTTATAGACCTGGTCGGCATTCAGACCCAGTTTACGCACCACTTCATCACCAAAGTTTGTCTCGTGCGGATCGTGATCGTAAGTGTGTATCCGGAAAGAAATTTTGTTTTTTTCGAGTAATTTAACGGCGGGAGTCATAGCTATCCTTCTTACGACAGACAATTCATGCCAACAGCATACGCCTGACGTTTGTCTAAAAAATAGCACCATCTTGCGCAATAGTATTGGCAGTGATGGTCACTTTGAGCGACAATCGGCTCAACCGAAGGTCTCCTTCGGCATAATAAAAACGATGAAATTCCTCTTTGACGGGCCAATAGAAATATTGGCCATTTTTTTATTTCAGCAGTGAGGGTAAATTCCCTTCCCCATACAAATGCAGCGCGCCAACGGCCACGACATACCTCCCGGCAGGCAGAGCATACAGCATTTCTCGCCACGCCTGATTGCGCGCGTTCATCAGCACATCATACAACGATTCGCTGAACGTTGACGGTAATGTCAGCTTACTGCCCGTGGGCGGCGCATCCAGCC
>OJJJ01000099.1_pt1 | contig 58445 bp, 47 predicted proteins | sample 1596311 | NCBI WGS metagenome assembly OJJJ01 (sample SAMEA4350140, study PRJEB24818) | metagenome | biome: human; feature: gut; material: faeces | place: Denmark | collected 2013-09
CCCCGATCAGCCCGACAACCCAGGCGTCTGGCCACCACATGAACTGACCTGCGCCCACATCAAAGCGCATATGGATATCTTCCAGCGCTGGCTGGGTAGCGCCTTTGATGCCGGTATTTCCGCTGAGCAGTTGATCGAAGCACGTACAGAATTTATCGACCAGCTCCTGCAGCGTCTGTGGATTGATTACGGATTCGGGCAGATTGGCGACATCGCGCTGGTCGCCGTCGGGGGCTATGGTCGCGGCGAGCTTCATCCCCTTTCCGACATCGATCTGCTGATTTTAAGCCGCAAAAAGCTGCCGGACGAACAAGCACAAAAGATTGGCGAACTGCTGACGCTGCTGTGGGACGTGAAGCTGGAAGTCGGCCACAGCGTGCGCACCCTGGAAGAGTGCCTGCTGGAAGGGTTATCTGACCTGACCGTTGCCACCAACCTCATTGAAACCCGCCTGCTGATTGGCGACGTGGCCCTGTTCCTTGAACTGCAAAAACATATCTTCAGCGACGGCTTCTGGCCGTCAGAAAAATTCTTCGCCGCAAAGGTTGAGGAGCAAAATCAGCGCCATCAGCGCTATCACGGCACCAGCTATAACCTTGAGCCGGATATCAAAAGCAGCCCCGGCGGCCTGCGCGACATCCACACCTTACAGTGGGTCGCCCGCCGCCACTTCGGCGCGACATCGCTCGATGAGATGGTCGGGTTTGGCTTCTTAACTGAGGCCGAACGCAACGAGCTAAACGAGTGTCTGCACCTGCTGTGGCGTATCCGGTTTGCCCTTCATCTGGAAGTCACGCGCTACGATAACCGCCTGCTGTTTGATCGCCAGCTCAGCGTGGCCCAGCGCCTCAACTATAGCGGTGAAGGCAACGAGCCGGTCGAGCACATGATGAAGGATTTCTTCCGTGTCACTCGTCGCGTCACCGAGCTGAACCAGATGCTGCTGCAACTGTTCGACGAAGCGATTCTGGCGCTGACGGCAGACGAAAAGCCGCGCCCCATTGATGACGAATTCCAGCTGCGCGGTACGCTTATCGACCTGCGCGACGAAACATTATTTATCCGCGAGCCGGAAGCGATCCTGCGGATGTTTTACACTATGGTTCGCAACAGCACGATCACCGGGATCTACTCCACCACCCTGCGCCATCTGCGCCATGCCCGCCGCCATCTGAAGCAGCCGCTATGCTATATCCCGGAAGCACGTTCTCTGTTTCTGAGCATGCTGCGCCATCCGGGAGCCGTCAGTCGTGGGCTGCTGCCCATGCACCGCCACAGCGTACTGTGGGCCTATATGCCGCAGTGGTCGCATATCGTCGGGCAGATGCAGTTCGATCTTTTCCACGCCTACACGGTAGATGAACACACGATCCGCGTCATGCTCAAGCTGGAAAGTTTTGCGAAAGAAGAGACGCGATCCCGCCATCCGCTGTGCGTGGAGCTGTGGCCGCGCCTGGCTCGCCCTGAGCTGATCCTGATTGCCGCCCTGTTCCACGACATCGCCAAAGGCCGCGGTGGCGACCACTCGGTGCTGGGTGCCCAGGACGTGCTGAAATTTGCCGAGCTGCACGGGCTGAACTCGCGTGAAACGCAGCTGGTCGCCTGGCTGGTACGCCATCACCTGCTGATGTCAGTGACTGCACAGCGTCGTGATATTCAGGACCCGGAGGTGATCAAGCAGTTCGCCGAAGCGGTGCAAACGGAGAACCGCCTGCGCTACCTGGTGTGTCTGACGGTGGCCGATATCTGCGCCACCAACGAAACGCTGTGGAATAGCTGGAAGCAAAGCCTGCTGCGTGAACTCTACTTCGCAACGGAAAAACAGCTACGTCGCGGGATGCAGAACACCCCGGACATGCGCGAACGCGTGCGCCACCACCAGTTGCAGGCACTGGCACTGCTGCGGATGGATAATATTGATGAAGAGGCACTGCACCAGATTTGGGCGCGCTGTCGTGCTAACTACTTTGTGCGCCACAGCCCAAACCAGCTCGCCTGGCATGCACGGCATTTGCTCCAGCACGATCTGTCAAAGCCGATGATCCTGCTCAGCCCGCAGGCCACGCGCGGTGGGACGGAGATTTTCATCTGGAGCCCGGATCGGCCCTATCTGTTTGCTGCGGTGTGCGCCGAGCTGGACAGGCGTAACCTGAGCGTTCATGACGCGCAAATTTTCACCACCCGCGACGGCATGGCAATGGATACTTTTATTGTGCTGGAACCGGATGGCAGCCCGCTGTCGTCGGATCGCCATGAAGGGATACGCTTCGGTCTGGAACAGGCCATTACCCAGCGCAGCTGGCAGCCACCGCAGCCGCGCCGTCAACCGGCGAAATTGCGACACTTTACCGTCGATACTGAGGTCAATTTCCTGCCGACCCACACCGATCGTAAATCGTTCCTTGAGCTTATCGCACTTGACCAGCCAGGGCTGCTCGCCCGCGTCGGCCAGGTTTTTGCCGATCTGGGAATTTCGCTTCACGGTGCCCGAATTACAACCATTGGCGAGCGAGTAGAAGATTTATTTATAATCGCGACCGCCGACCGGCGTGCCCTTAATAATGACCTGCAACTTGAGGTGCAACAACGGTTGACAGCAGCCCTCAATCCAAACGATAAAGGGTGACGTGTTTTTTTGAAATGGAAAGAGTAAACAATGCAGCAGTTACAGAACGTTATTGAGTCCGCTTTTGAGCGTCGCGCCGAAATCACTCCGGCAAATGTGGATACCGTTACCCGTGAAGCCGTTAACCAGGTGATTTCTCTGCTGGATTCCGGCGCACTGCGTGTCGCAGAAAAAATTGACGGCCAGTGGGTGACTCATCAATGGCTGAAGAAAGCCGTGCTGCTCTCTTTCCGTATCAACGATAACCAGGTTATCGACGGAGCAGAAAGCCGCTACTTTGATAAAGTGCCAATGAAATTTGCAGACTACGACGACGCGCGTTTCCAGAAAGAAGGCTTCCGCGTGGTTCCCCCTGCGGCAGTGCGTCAGGGCGCATTCATCGCACGCAACACTGTGCTGATGCCATCTTACGTGAACATCGGTGCGTATGTAGACGAAGGTACCATGGTGGATACCTGGGCGACCGTCGGCTCTTGCGCGCAGATTGGTAAAAACGTCCACCTCTCCGGCGGCGTTGGCATCGGTGGCGTACTGGAACCACTGCAGGCTAACCCAACCATCATCGAAGATAACTGCTTCATCGGCGCACGCTCTGAAGTGGTTGAAGGCGTGATCGTTGAAGAAGGTTCCGTGATTTCCATGGGCGTTTACATCGGCCAGAGCACCCGTATCTACGATCGAGAAACCGGTGAAGTGCATTACGGTCGCGTACCGGCGGGTTCCGTTGTGGTTTCCGGCAACCTGCCGTCTAAAGATGGCAAATACAGCCTGTACTGTGCGGTCATCGTGAAGAAAGTCGATGCGAAAACCCGCGGCAAAGTGGGCATCAACGAGTTGCTGCGCACCATCGATTAATCGGGTATAACAAAAAGCGGGGGCAACCCCGCTTTTTTTGTATCTGAGGGTGGCGAAAATAGATTTTTTCGTTAATTATTCAAAGGTTATGTTGAGATCAAGGGTACCGCTATGTACGATAATCTGAAAAGTCTGGGCATTACCAATCCTGATGAGATTGATCGTTACAGCCTCCGTCAGGAAGCCAATAACGATATTTTGAAAATCTATTTTCACAAGGACAAAGGAGAATTTTTCGCCAAGAGCGTGAAGTTTAAATACCCGCGCCAGCGTAAGACCGTCGTTGCTGACGGTGTCGGTCAGGGATACAAAGAAGTACAGGAAATCAGCCCTAACCTGCGCTATGTGATCGATGAACTCGATCAGATCTGCCAGCGCGATCGTACCGAAGTCGATCTCAAACGTAAGATCCTTGATGATTTGCGTCATCTGGAAAGCGTTGTTACCAACAAGATCAGCGAAATTGAAGCGGATCTTGAGAAATTGACGCGTAACAAATGAGCCGTTTTATTGCCCGGTGGCGCTTCGCTTACCGGGCCTACGAACGCATGTAGGCCGGGTAAGGCGAAGCCGCCACCCGGCAAACAGCATCATCTCTGTTCATCCAGCTGCAACGCCACATACAGCAGTAGCCGGTCGTCAAAATTCCCTAAATCCAGCCCCGTCAGTTCCGAGATCCGGTTAAGCCGATATTCCAGCGTATTACGGTGGATAAACAGCGCCTTAGACGTCGCCAGCGGCTGCACGTTATGGCGGAACCACGCCTGCAACGTGCGGCGCAGCAGTCCGTTATTATCCATCGCTTTCAGGCGCACGAGCGGACGCGCCAGCTCGTTAGCCTGCCAGCCGCCGCGCAGGCTGTCGAGCAGTACCGGCAGCATCAGATCCTGATAGAAATAGCTGCGACTCTCCGGCATACGCTGTTTGCCCACCATCATGGTGGTACGTGCCGTGCGCCAGGAACGGGCAATACTGCCCGGTCCGGTAAAGTAATTTCCCAGCGCAACGCGAAAACGGAGCTGGCCGTTCTCTTTCATGCGGGAAATCAGTTGCTCCACACGCCGACGGTGATCTTCCGCATCCCAGCGGCCGAACGCGTTCAGCGCGGGTTTGAGCACCACCATTTCCGTCAGAGAAACTATCGCCACCAGGTTGTCGCGTTCCGGCGTCGCCAGCGCATTTTGCAGTTGCTGGAGCTCTGCCATCGCGCTGTCCACTCCCAGCTGACCGCTATCCACCTCAATCACGGCCACCACGCGAGGCTGATTCAGGTCGATCCCCAGCCGCTGCGCCCACTCGCTCAGGGCAGGTGTATGCTCTTCTGCCTGAATCAGGTTCATGACCAGCTCTTCACGAAGACGACTGTCCTGCGCCAGCAGGTGCATCAGGCGCGACTGCTCCAGCATCATTTCTGCCGTCATGCACACCAGTTCACCGTATTTACGCAGCGATTCCGGCTCCCCGGTCAGGCCGATCACGCCGACAATTTCACCGTCGAGTCGGAGCGGTAAGTTAATGCCCTGCCGTACACCGTGAAGATGTTTTGCGACCGCATCATCAATGTCCACCACGCGTCCCTGGGAAAGCACCAGCAGCGCACCTTCGTGCAATTCCCCAATGCGTTCCCGATCGCCGCTACCGATAATGCGCCCGCGGGCATCCATTACGTTGATATTGGTATCGATGATGCGCATGGTACGCGCCACGATATCCTGCGCCATTTTGGTATCAAGATGCCAGCCAGCCATGTAACCCTCCTGTGAGCAGAGCTCAAGCATAGGAGAGTTCCATTACGGTCGCATTGTGCAGATGCACAAAGTCAGGGGGATAAATATGGACTTGTGGAAAGGGTCACAGAAAAGAGAAAAACCCCCGCTCAGAACACGCGGGGGCTTCTGGGGATTACTGCATCAGCAGGTAGATCGAGGTGTCACCACGCTGAATATTCAACGCCAGCACGGAAGGTTTGCTGTCGAGAATTTTGCGCAGTTCCGCGATGTTTTTCACTGGCTGCTGGTTAGCCCCCATGATCACATCACCTTTTTTCAGGCCGATACGGGCAGCAGGCGAATTCGCTTTCACGTTGTTCACCACCACACCTTTGTCCTGGCCTTTGTTACTCATCTCAGCGCCTTCAATACCGCTGAAGATGGTGCTGGAATCCACCTGATTCTGGCTGCTCTGCTGCAGTTCCAGGCTCACATTAACTGGCTTACCTTCACGCAGCAGGCCGAGAGTCACTTTACTGCCAATCGGCATAGAGCCCACTTCGGCACGCAGCGCGGCAAAGCTGCTGATCGGTTTACCGTTCAGGGAGGTGATCACATCACCCGCTTTAATCCCCGCTTTCGCCGCAGAGGAGTTCGGCATGACCTGGCTGACGAATGCCCCGCGCTGGGCGTCCACTTTCATCGCTTTCGCCAGTTCAGAGTTCAGCTCCGTCCCCAGGATACCCAGCTCACCACGTTTCACCTGGCCGTACTGCACCATCTGCGCGGTCAGGTTTTTCACCATATTACTTGGGATTGCAAAGCCGATACCGATGTTGCCGCCGTCCGGTGCCAGAATCGCGGTATTGATACCAATCAGTTCGCCGTTCAGGTTCACCAGCGCACCACCGGAGTTACCGCGGTTAATGGCTGCATCCGTCTGGATAAAGTTTTCGTAGTTCTCAGCGTTCAGGCCGCTACGACCCAGCGCAGAGACGATACCTGAGGTCACAGTTTCGCCCAGGCCGAACGGGTTTCCGATCGCCACGGTGTAGTCACCGACGCGCAGCGCATCAGAGTCGGCAAGTTTAATCGCCGTCAGGTTTTTCGGTTCCTGGATCTGGATCAGCGCGATATCAGAGCGCGGGTCTTTACCCACCACTTTAGCGTCAAATTTACGGCCATCGCTCAGCTGCACTTTAATGGTGCTGGCGTTATCCACAACGTGGTTGTTGGTCACAACATAGCCTTTTGCTGCATCGATAATGACACCCGAGCCAAGCGCCATGAATTTCTGTTGCTGGCCGCCGTTACCGCCCTGGCTGTCATCACCGGCACCACCGCCCTGACAGAACGGGGAACTCTGGAACGGTGAACCGTCCTGGCAGAACGGCGAGTTGTCGCCAAAGAACTGCTGGAAGTTACGCGGCATACGCGGCGTATTAACGGTCGTGCTACCCTCAACGTTGATACTCACCACCGATGGCATCACCTTTTCGAGCATCGGTGCCAGGCTTGGCATCTGCTGCGCGGTTGCTGCCGAAGACGCAGTCTCGGCTGCAGTAGCAGTCAGAGGAGACAGCGCTAAACCTAAACTCAGAGCCAGTGCACTCATTGCTAATGTGGTTTTTTTCATGTTTCTCAATCTCGATTTACTGATAACGCAAAATTGCTGTGTAACTCAGATTCATTTTATACCGCTTAGTTCCGGGATTAAGTTTATGGAAAAAGTAAAAATTTATTGGTCGTCTTTACAAAACTCCGCCTTTATTCAACGGCCATGAGCTTGCGGTATTCATCCCATGCATACAAATCGGTCATGCCGCTGATATAGTCCTGAATAAGGCGACAACGGTAATAATATTCCATCACCGGCCACTGAACCGCATGCCGCTCAATTTTGCTGATTGCTTCCACATAAGCCAGACGATGCCGGGTTGAAAGTTTTTGATACAGCCGGGATTCAATGGGCAGGCGGCGCACGCGTTCTTTTTCAACCAGCTCGCTGAACTCATCAACAGACAATTGCAGTAAAGGCCGATAAATTTCCAGCAGACCGCTGATGACCCGGTATCCCTGCAGCTCTAACTGTTCGACATCCGGATGGCTGAATACATGGCGCACGGCCACATTTTTATATAACTCAAGCAACTGACTAAAGCTGCTGTCATCTTCCAGCAGCGCGTGGTTAAATTCCCCACTGAAGATCATGGGTAAATTATCGATAAACCGCGCAGCCGCATAAGGCACCAGTTTATTGAGCGTATTGACCCGCAAATACATAAAGAACTGGTCTTCCGTACTGCGGCTCAGGGAATTTGAACGCGATTTATCCCAGGCATTTTCGACAACCTGAGAAAACAGCGACCCTTTTTCATGGCTGCACCACGCATCATAAAGATGCTGGTAAAGTTCCTCGACGCTGAATATTCTTTTTTCAACGGCGTCTTCGAGATCTGCCACGCAATAGGAAATATCATCGGCCGCTTCCATAATCCACGTCAATGGGAAACGGCCGTTTGGCGTCAGTGAAAGTTCTTTACGCAGCCGCTCAATATAGGCCTCTTCGGAAAGATAATATCCCGGCTTTTTCATCAAATAACTGTGTGTAGCGGGCGTTTCCCCCGTCCACCAGGCCGGTCGCGTATATTTCAGAATGCAGCCAACCTGCGCCCACGTCAGGTTCATACGCATCAGGGAGTGCACCAGCCGAATCCCCTGCGCATTCCCCTCGAAATGGCAAAGATCCTGACGTATCTTGCGACGTAAATCGTTCAGCCCCTCTTCACCTTCCCTCAGACGTAAATCCTGCACCACGCAGCGATCGTCGCTGAGCGGCTGGCTTATCACATCAGAGGGGAAAAGCCGCTGTTTGAACCAGTCATTAATGGCGGCCTCACCGAAATGCCCGAAAGGTGGATTGCCAATGTCATGCATCAGACAAGCCATCTCAACGATGCTCTCAAACGGCCCCGTCAGTTCGTCAAGACCGTAGGTTTCCAGCAACCGCTGCTCTTTAAGACGGCTTAAAATCTCTTTGGCAATATAACGCCCGACCTGCTGAACTTCCATCGAGTGGGTTAAGCGCGTGCGCACCGCCGCATTACGCTCCAGCGGAAAGACCTGGGTTTTTTGTTGTAAACGGCGGATCGCCGGAGAGTTGATAATGCGCCCGCGATCGCTTTCGAAAATACGCAGGATCTCATGTTCGCTCTTTTCACCCTGTGGCGAACGGAAACGACGATGCCAGTTAATTTTGGTGCGAAAATCGATTGGTGCCATGTGCTCCCCCGCGTGAGAATGCGTTTCCCCTTAACCGCATGATAGACTATGCATCTTAACAAGGCACATCGCGAGTAAATCTATGAAAATCGGCATTATTGGTGCAATGGAAGAAGAAGTTACGCTGCTGCGTGACAAAATTGAGAACCGTCAGACTCTCTCTCTGGGTGGCTGTGAGATCTACACCGGCCAGTTGAATGGAGTGGATGTGGCTCTGCTGAAATCAGGCATCGGTAAAGTTGCTGCTGCGCTGGGTGCAACGCTGTTGCTTGAGCGCTGCAAGCCGGACGTGATCATTAATACCGGCTCTGCGGGCGGCCTGGCCTCCACGTTAAAAGTGGGCGATATCGTGGTTTCTGACGAAGCGCGTTACCACGATGCAGACGTCACGGCATTCGGCTACGAATATGGTCAGCTTCCGGGTTGTCCGGCGGGCTTTAAAGCGGATGACAAGCTGATTGCTGCAGCAGAAAGCTGCATCGCGGAGCTGAACCTCAATGCGGTGCGCGGTTTGATCGTTAGCGGCGATGCTTTCATCAATGGCTCTGTCGGCCTGGCTAAAATCCGTCATAACTTCCCGCAGGCCGTTGCCGTTGAAATGGAAGCGACCGCGATTGCTCACGTTTGCCATAATTTCAGCGTACCGTTCGTGGTGGTTCGCGCTATCTCTGACGTGGCCGATCAACAGTCTCACCTGAGCTTTGACGAGTTCCTGGCCGTTGCGGCCAAACAGTCTACCGTGATGGTGGAAAGCCTGGTGCAGAAACTGGCACGTGGCTAAACCGTTCTTAAGGGCGCTGGCCGCCCTGCTTTTATTCGCCCCGGTATGGCTTTTTGCTGCACCGCGGGTGATAACGCTCTCCCCCGCCAACACCGAGCTGGCTTTTGCCGCCGGGATCACGCCCGTTGGCGTCAGCAGTTTTTCGGATTATCCGCCGCAAGCGGCTGATATAGAACAGGTTGCCACATGGCAGGGGATGAATCTTGAGCGCATTGTGGCGCTTAAGCCCGATCTCGTGCTGGCCTGGCGTGGCGGCAACGCCGAAAGACAGGTAAACCAGCTCTCGTCGCTCGGAATAAAAGTCATGTGGGTTGACGCGGTGAGCATTGAGCAGGTTGCCCAGGCGCTGCGCGACCTGGCTCCCTATAGCCCAACCCCCAAAAAAGCCGTGCAAACCGCACAGCAGTTGCTCAGCGACTATGCCGCGCTGAAATCCAGATACGATACGCCTGCCAAAAAGCGCGTTTTCCTGCAGTTTGGCAGCCAGCCGCTGTTCACCACCGGGAAAGGTTCAATACAGAATCAGGTACTGGAAGCCTGCGGCGGTGAAAATATCTTTGCCGCCAGCCGGGTGCCCTGGCCGCAGGTGAGCCGGGAACAGGTGCTGGCGCGGCAACCTCAGGCCATTGTCGTGGTCGGAAGTGCGAGCGAGATTCCTAAAATTGAACAATTCTGGCAACGCCAGCTCAAAATTCCGGTGATAGCGCTACACAGCGACTGGTTTGAACGCGCCAGCCCGCGTATTATCCTCGCCGCAAAACAACTCTGCGCCGCGTTGGCTGAGAGTCATTAACGTAGACCCGAAGAATTCGAGGATTTCACGATGCTCGTATATTGGCTGGATATTCTTGGCACAGCCGTTTTTGCTATCTCCGGCGTTCTGCTTGCCGGAAAACTGCGCATGGACCCGTTTGGTGTGCTGGTGCTTGGCGTTGTCACTGCTGTGGGCGGCGGAACAATCCGCGATATGGCGCTGGCGCATGGCCCGGTTTTTTGGGTTAAAGACCCAACCGATCTGGTGGTTGCGATGGTCACTTGTCTGTTAACGATCGTGCTGGTTCGCCAGCCTCGCAGATTGCCAAAATGGATACTCCCGGTACTGGATGCCGTCGGTCTGGCGGTGTTTGTCGGCATCGGCGTGAATAAAGCCTTTAATGCAGGGACAGGCCCGATGGTGGCGATCTGCATGGGTGTATTAACCGGCGTGGGTGGCGGGATCATTCGCGACATTCTGGCACGTGAAGTGCCGATGATCCTGCGAACCGAAATTTATGCGACGGCCTGTATTGTTGGCGGGATTGTTCACGCCACCGCGTACTACACCTTTGCGATCCCGCTGGAGAATTCCGCGATGCTGGGGATGGTCGTTACGCTGGGGATACGGTTAGCGGCGATCCGCTGGCACCTGAAGTTGCCAACGTTTGCGCTGGATGACAGGTAAACGCAAAACGGTAACCGCAAGGTTACCGTTTTTAGTCTTTTCTCCCTCTCCCTGTGGGAGAGGGCCAGGGTGAGGGCATCAGCCCGCACCTTCTTAGATACTGAACGAAGAACCACACCCACAGGTGCTTTTTGCGTTCGGGTTGGTCACGACAAAGCGAGACCCTTCCAGACCTTCGGTGTAATCCACTGCACCGCCCACCAGATATTGCAGGCTCATCGGGTCAACCACCAGTGCGACGCCCTGCTTCTCGATAGTCATATCGCCATCGTTAACCTGGTCATCAAAGGTAAACCCGTACTGGAAGCCGCTGCAGCCGCCACCCGTAATATATACACGCAGTTTCAGATCCGGATTGTCTTCGTCGGCAATCAGGGTTTTCACTTTCTTGGCTGCTGCTTCGGTAAATTGCAACGGCAGCGCTACGTCATCACTCATCTTATGCTCCCATGAATACTGCTTACTGCAATTGGGTAAAAATCACCCAATTCTTTTTGTCATTATCTAATACCCTGGTAATTCATTCAAGTATTCTGCGTTGAGGCCCGCTCAGCCTCTTGTTTTGCCAGGGTACGAGCAAGAATGGTGGAGTATAACGGTTTTCCACCCAGGAATTGGGCTAATAGTGTCGCGCCGAGACAGGTAATGATCATTGGCAAAATGAGCTGGTAATTGTCCGTCATCTCCAGCACCAGCACGATCCCGGTCAAGGGCGCACGCAGTGACGCCGCCAGCAGCGCGCCCATTCCCGCTATCGCAAACGTCCCGGCATCCAGATGATACGCCGGGAAACCTGCCGTGGCAGCCATGCCAAATGCCGTTCCCAGCAGAGTTCCCAACGCCAGCATGGGAGCAAAAATACCGCCAGGCGCGCCAGAGGAAAAGCAGAGCACCGTGGTGATAACCCGTGAAATAAACATAAACAGCAGCAGGCCAACGCTAAAATTCCCCGCCGCCGCAATCGGGATCAACCCGAAGCCGCCGCCCGCCGCATTCGGTTCGATAAAGCCAAGAAGCCCGCAAGCTCCGCCAAGCAAACCGCCGACCAGCACCCATCTGGTGGTATTACCCCCGTGAATACGCTGGAACATATCCTGAGCACGTAAGATCAACGTGTTAAACAGCGGGCCGACGACGCCAAAAATCATGCCGAGAACCAGATACAACCATAGCGTATTCACCGGCGCGTTGGTCAGCTTACCGACTTCAATCACCGCCCCTTCGCCATTGAAAATGCGAAAGACAATGCTCGACATAATCACACCGGTAAACACCGCTTTTATCGAGATGAGGTTATAGCGAAACTGCGCGCGCATCTCCTCGATAATAAACAGGATACCCGCCAGCGGCGCATTAAACGCCGCAGAAAGCCCGGCAGCAGCCCCGGTTGCCAGCAGCGTATGACGCGCTTCGGCACTGCGCATCCGAAAAAGATCGCCCACCATTCGCCCCACGTTACCGCCTAACTGCACCGTTGGCCCTTCCCGCCCGAGCACCATTCCCGCGCCAAGTGTTCCCATGCCGCCAATGAATTTAACGGGGATCACCCGCCACCAGCGCACAGGACGCAACTCTTCCAGCGCGCCTTCAATTTCAGGAATACCCGAGCCGCCCGCTTCCGGGGCGAATTTGCGCACCAGAAAATAACCGACCATCGCAAACAGGGCTGACAGGCCAAACGCCCACACCCAGACCAGCCATCCGCTATCTGCGTGCCCGGCGACCGTTCCAATGCGCCAGTTAAGGACGGCGTTAACCGCTTTTTCGAACGCGACCCCCACCAGCCCTGCCAAGGTTCCCACCACGGCAGCGGCCAGCAGGATCGCCAGAGGCGTTTTATCGCGATTAAGTAAACGCCGAATACTGATACGGTGCTGCGCGCGCGCAAACTGTTGTTCTTCAAATGAGGGAGTCGTTGCTTTCATTGTCTGTTCTTTTTGGTCATACAAATAGCCGCAAGGAGTTTACCAGAGACAATCCCCTCGTCCCCTGAAAAATACTTAACAAATGTTGAGAGGTTAATGGGGCAAAAATTTCATAACCTTCCACGAATCACTTAGAATAGTGTGCTTAACCATTTTATACGAACCAGGAACGACGCCATGAGCAAGTCTGAAAACCTCTACAGTGCAGCCCGCGAGCTAATCCCCGGTGGTGTGAACTCACCTGTTCGCGCCTTTACCGGCGTAGGCGGTACGCCGCTGTTTATCGAACGTGCAGACGGCGCGTATCTGTATGATGTCGATGGCAAAGCCTATATCGATTACGTCGGCTCCTGGGGTCCGATGGTGCTGGGGCATAACCATCCGGCGATCCGCAATGCGGTGATTGAAGCGGCCCAACGCGGCCTGAGCTTCGGTGCGCCAACTGAGATGGAAGTGAAAATGGCGGAGCTGGTCACCGGGCTGGTGCCAACCATGGATATGGTACGTATGGTGAACTCCGGTACGGAAGCCACCATGAGTGCGATTCGCCTGGCGCGTGGTTTCACCGGCCGCGACAAAATTATCAAGTTCGAAGGCTGCTACCACGGTCACGCCGATTGCCTGCTGGTGAAAGCCGGTTCCGGTGCGCTGACACTTGGCCAGCCGAACTCGCCGGGTGTACCTGCTGACTTCGCCAAACACACGCTGACCTGCACCTATAACGATCTGGACACCGTTCGCGCCGCGTTCGAGCAGTATCCGCAGGAGATCGCCTGCATCATCGTTGAACCGGTTGCGGGCAACATGAACTGCATTCCGCCACAGCCTGAATTCCTGCCTGGCCTGCGCGCATTGTGCGATGAGTTCGGCGCGCTGCTGATCATTGACGAGGTGATGACCGGTTTCCGCGTGGCGCTGGCGGGTGCGCAGTCTTACTACGGCGTCGAGCCGGATCTCACCTGCCTGGGTAAAATCATCGGCGGCGGCATGCCTGTCGGCGCATTTGGTGGCCGCAAAGAGGTGATGGAAGCGCTGGCTCCGACCGGCCCGGTTTACCAGGCGGGTACGCTTTCCGGCAACCCAATCGCGATGGCGGCCGGTTTCGCCTGCCTGACCGAAGTGGCGCAGCCGGGTATTCACGAAACCCTGACCGCCCTGACCACTCAGCTGGCAAACGGCCTGCTGGACGCGGCAGAAAATGCAGGCATTCCACTGGTTGTGAACCATGTCGGCGGGATGTTCGGGATTTTCTTCACCGATGCGAAAACCGTGACCTGCTATCAGGACGTCGTGAAGTGTGACGTTGAACGCTTCAAACGTTTCTTCCACCTGATGCTGGAAGAAGGCGTGTACCTGGCACCGTCTGCGTTCGAAGCGGGCTTTATGTCCGTGGCACACAGCGAAGAAGATATCAATAACACCATCGACGCGGCGCGTAAGGTGTTTGCGAAGTTGTAAATCGCGCCAGAAACGTAGGCCGGGTGAGCGTCAGCAACACCCGGCTTTTTTTTATCTGCTCTGTTTCCTTAACAAATAAATAAAGTACGGCGCACCAATAAAGGTCGACAACAGCCCCGCCGGGATCTGATACGGGAACAGCACCATCCTTCCACACCAGTCTGCAAACACCAGGATCACCCCGCCCGTCAGCGCAGATATTACGATATGCGGCATTGTCCGGCGGAAGCCGAGCATTCTGGCAATATGCGGAGCCATCAAACCGACAAAGCTCAGCGGACCAATGGTCATGGTAGCCGTTGCCGTCAGGCACGCCGCGAGCAGCAGCAAAGCCACACGCGTTGGCGTCAGCGCCATCCCCACCGCACGCGCGGTTTCCCCGCCGAGCGGCAAAATGGTCATCCAGCGACGACACAACGGCACAATAGCCAACAGCACGATCATCACAATCCCGGTGTTAACCACCTGACTGCCGGTCGCGCTGTAGGTGGAGCCGGAAATCCAGGTCAGGATCTGTGCCATGCGCGGATCGCCGCTCGCCTGCAGCATCATCAACAGCATCGTAAATGCGGTGCTGAGCGCCATACCGGCCAGCAGCATGCGATGCGGTGAAAAACCGCCACGCCCGGAGGCAATCAGAATGATCAGCAACGTCGCCGCCGCCCCGATACTCCCGGCAGGCATCAGCCAGCCAAACGCGTTTCCGGGCACCAGGAAGAGCATCAGCACCACGCCAAACGCCGCACCGGAGCTGATCCCCAGCACTTCCGGGCTGGCCATCGGGTTACCGGTAAGACGCTGGATAATACAGCCCGCAACCGCCAGCATAACGCCCGCAATCAGCGCCGAGAAGATACGCGGCCAGCGCCATTGCAACAGTTCATTCAGTAAGTCGCCCGTCGCCCAGTGCCAGCCTGTAGCATCGCGGCCCAGAGACAGCGCGGCAAACGAAGCAAGGATCAGCACCGCCAGCCCGGCGAGACTGAACCACAGCACCGACTGGCGCTCGGTATGCACTTTATCGCCCGCATCCATCGCTGGCGCGCTGATACTGCGCAGGCGCGGCAGCAGCCACAGCAGCAGCGGCGCGCCGATAAGCGCGGTCACGGAACCGGTAGAAACTTCCATCCAGACACGTGCCAGCCAGAGAATGACCTGATCGGAAAGCCAGAGGATAAGGGCACCAATCAGCGGTGCCAGCAGCAGACGCGCCAGCAGACGACGCGCTCCAAGCATTTTTGCCAGCAGCGGCGCAAACAAGCCGATAAACCCGATAATGCCGACCGCGTTAACCAGCAACGCGCTCAGCACAATCGCCAGCGTTAGCGCTGCAAGACGGGCCAGCGACAGTGCCAGCCCCAGATTACGCGCCACGCCGTCATCCAGCCCCATTAACGTCAGTGGGCGCAACAGCAGCAATGTCAGCACCACACCGCCAGCCAGCTGCGGCCACAGGCGCTGCACGATGCTCCAGTCGGTCTGGGTGAGCGTACCGGTGCTCCACATAAACATGCTTTGCAGCTGATCGTGATGGAACAGCACCAGCAGTTGATTGATAGCCCCGCAGTACAAACTCACCACCAGTCCCGCCAGAATCAGCGTGACCGGCGAGAGACGTTTTCCCCATGCCACGCCAAAGACCAGCGCACCCACGATGCACGCCCCCACGAGCGCTGCAAACTGCGACGTTAACGCCCCAGGCAATGCCCAGAGCGTAGTAATCGTAATCCCAAGCTGGGCCCCCGTTGCCACACCGAGCGTAGTCGGTTCCGCCAGCGGGTTACGTAAAACCTGCTGGAACAGCACGCCTACCAGGCCCAATCCTGCACCGACCAGCAGCGAAATCGCCAGACGCGGCAGCAAGCTGTAATGGAACAGCATTTGCTGAATGTTGTCGATATCCGGGGCGGCAAGGGCGGCTCCCCACTGCTCACGCGGTAATGCCGTCGACAGGTTGAACCAGGTTAACACCAGCGCGGCCAGGAAAATGAGGGTCAGCAACAGCGCCGGGAAACGGGCAATTCGCGTACTCATGCCTTGCCTCCCATTGCGTTGTCCAGCACGCGGGCAAAGTGCATGGCCGAGAGCGTTGCACCGTAGAACCACACCGCGGGTGCGCGCTGGAAGCGTTGCTCACGCACAAATGGCATCGCCTGCCAGAGCGGTGTCGCCATCAGGGTTTGCATTTCACGATCGTTGCCGTGATCGAAGCACAGCACATCGACATCACGAAACGCCGCCAGGCGGTCAATGCCGACGGCGGTACTGCCCCAGAAGGTCATCTCGCCTTCCCAGGCATTACGAATACCAAAGCTATCGAGCACTTCCTGGAACAGGCAGTTTTTGCCAAAGACCAGCATATGGCGGGCATCCAGTAGTGTCACCATCAGCAGCGGGCGGTCGCCACGGTTAGTAAAGCGTGGCTTCAGGGAGTCAATCAGCGCATCAAATTCGTCGAGATGGTGCTTCGCCGCCGCTTCCCGGTTCAGAAATTGCGCCATCTCGTTAACCGAGTTTCGCGCCATCGTCAGTGGTTTTTTGCCATCGCTGAAGGAAAAGCCCCGGCCAGGCGCAATCTTCGCCATGGTCTCTTCCGACGGACCATAACCTGCGGACCAGAATAAGAACGACGGCTTCATTTGCGTCAGGAGTTCAAGGTTCGGTTCGGTACGCAGGCCGATGTCGATCACCGAGTCAGGCAGCTTCGGCTCGTTCACCCACAGGTTGTAGTTGGGAATATCGGCCACGCCATAAGGTGTGATGCCCAGCGCCAACATCAGCTCTACGGGCAGCCACTCCAGCGCCACAATACGGTGAGGATCTATCGTTGCTGCCTGCGCCATGTTCATTTTTAACAGCAACGGTGAGAGCGCCATGGCCGCCAGCAGGCGACGGCGGCTGATTAAGGTTGAATCCAGCATCAATAGACAAAGCTCACCGGTGCAGCCCCGGCAGGATGAGGCAAAATACCCATGGGAATACCGTAAATATGTTCCAGCGTTTCACTGCGCATCAGTTCAGAAGGTGTCCCCTGGGCGATCATTTCACCGCCACGCAGCGCCACCAGGTAATCGCAATAACGTGCGGCCATATTGATATCGTGCAGAACCGCAATGACCGTCAGACCGCGCTGCTGGCTTAAGCGATGCACCAGCGCCAGCACATCAACCTGGTGAGCAATATCCAGCGCAGAGGTGGGTTCATCCAGCAGCAGGCAGCGGCTGTCCTGCGCCACCAGCATCGCAATCCACGCACGCTGGCGTTCACCGCCGGAAAGGCTATCCACCAGACGATGCGCCAGCGGTTTAAGCCCCACCAGCGCGATCGCCTCTTCCACTTTCTCTCTGTCGGCCACACCGAAGCGCCCAAGCGCGCCGTGCCACGGATAACGCCCAATCGCTACCAGCTCACGCACCGTCATCCCTTCCGCCTGCGGTAACTGCTGCGGCAGATACGCCACTTTGCGGGCAAAGGCTTTACTGCTCCAGCTCTCCAGCGGTTGTCCGTCCAGCAAAATATCGCCTTCTGACGGCGGCTGGTGCCGGCCCAACATCTTAAGCAGCGTCGATTTACCGGAACCATTGTGACCAATCAGGCCGGTCACTTTACCTGCGGGGAACGTTAAAGAGAGTGGATGCAGCAGAGTGCGTCCAGGTACGCGAAAGGAGAGGTTATTGAGCGTAAAGGTGGTGTCGGATTGCGTTTTATTATCCTGCATGTCAGCCAACTTAAATAAAAAGGGCACGGCGAACCGTGCCCAAAGAGAGATTAGAAGCGGAAGGTCGCCGTGGCAACAACCTGACGTTCAGCACCCCAGAAGCAACCGTAGGTGTTGAAGCAGCTGGCAACGTACTCACGATCGAACAGGTTGTTCACATGCAGCGCGACGTTGGAGCCCGCCAGCCCGACACGCGCCAGATCGTAACGAACTAACGCATCCACCAGGGTATAGCTGCCCACCGTGAAGGTGTTCGCCGGATCTCCTTTGCTGGAGCCGGTATAACGAACGCCAGTACCCAGCGTCAGACCGGACAGCGCACCGTCAAAGAGGGTGTAATCACCCCACAGGGATGCCATGTGTTTAGGCACCTGCGCAGGCGTATTGCCTTTGTAGTTGGTGTCGGTGGTGTATTCTGCATCGGTATAGGTATAAGAACCCACCACGTTAACGCTCGCAGACAGTGCCGCTTTCGCTTCAATTTCCACACCACGGGAACGGATCTCACCACCTTCAACCGAGAAGATCGAACCTGCCGGGTCCCCCATCAGGTTGTTGGTTTTCGTCAGTTGATACACCGCACCGGTGATCACAATTGGACGATCGTTCGGAACGTATTTCACGCCCGCTTCGTACTGCTTGCCTTTAGATGGCGCAAAGATGTTACCGCTCGCCCCTGTCTGAGAAGCAGGTTCGAAGGATTCACTGTAGCTGAAGTAAGGCGTTACGCCGTTATCGAACAGGTAGTTAACGCCGCCACGCCAGGTAAACTCTTTATCATCACGTGAATCTTTCGTGTCGTAAACGCGGTTCAGGGATTCCTGCTTCGCCCAGTCATAACGACCGCCGAGGGTGACCAGAACTTTATCCCACTGCATCTGATCCTGAACATACAGACCCGTTTGCTTCTGCTTGTTTAACACCTGGTAAGCACCGGATGGGCCTGGGTGTGAACCAAAATCAAAATCTCCGCGATCGAGATCATAGATGTCAGACGGTGGAACAGAGCCTGCATAGCCAAACCAGGAATCAATATCGTTACGCATACGCATAAAATCAACGCCGGTCAGGAGGGTGTGATCCAGTGAGCCGGTAGCGAATTTGCTTTGCAGTTGAGTATCAACGGAGAAGTTTTCTAATTTCTCATTATCAATAACATACTGACGGGTGAGCGTGTGGCCCCATTCAGACTGCGGAACGCCAGCACAAGGGCTGCTTGCCGGGTTGCCTGAATAGAGGGGATCGGAACACATACCGTATCCATACACGCTTTTTTGCGACACTTTATTCTGCGCATAACGTAAGTTCTGACGCACCGTGAAAGTGTCGTTGAATTCATGATCGAAGCTGTAGCCCACCATTTTCTCGTTACGAGAATAGGTGTTGTTTTCTGCACCTTCGTTAAAGTCGGTAGACAGACGCTTGCCGTTTGGCAGCGGAGACACCGTACCTTCCTTCGGCAGCCAGCCGTAATAACCTGTTTCAGGCTCGTTCTGGAAATAAGACAAGAACGTGAAATTCGTTTTGTCATCCGGACGCCAGCTGAAAGATGGCGCGATGGCGTAACGTTGCTCTTCCGCACCTTGTTGCTGAGCATTTGCCGAGCGAGCCAGGCCGGTTAAACGGTAAGAATAAACACCGTCATCATCCAGCGCATCGCTAAAATCAAAGCCAGTCTGGAACAGGCTGTTGGTGCCCATTTTAAACTGGATTTCTTTCAGTGGCTCTGTGGTCGGACGCTTACTGACCATGTTCAGCAAGCCGCCTGGGTTGCTCTTTCCGTAAAGCACGGAAACCGGACCGCGCATCACTTCGGCGCGTTCCAGCATATAAGGATCGATCACCGCATCGTTGTAGAAGTTGCCCTGCATCTTCAGGCCATCCAGATAGTTGTTCTGGCTTTGGCCGTCGGCAGCGAAACCGCGGATAATCAGGTAATCATAGGTGTTGGACGCGCCGCGCGTTCCTACAGCAACGCCCGGCGTATAGCTGAGCGCCTCTTTAACCGATTTCGGCTGGTGCAATGCCATCTCTTCGGCGGTGACTACGGAAATAGACTGTGGCACCTTTTGAATAGGCGTATCTGTTTTCGTTGCGGTTGCAGACTGCCTTGCTGCAATCGTTGCAGCAGGACCCCAGGCACTTTCCTGTGAAGCCGGTGCGGCAGTAACAGTAATGGTTTCTTCTTTTTTCGGGGTTTCGGCTGCATGAGCATAAGCAGACATGCCGGCAACCGCTGTGGCGACGACGACCGCGATTTTACGCAGCGACGTATTAATTGGCTGAGCAGTATTGGAAAGCGCCATGATGTATCTCTGATGAAAGAGTGAATGATAACGTAAACGAGAATTATTATTATGACCGCAGAATAATATGCGAAACGCTGACTGCATAGCAAGCAGTATGCGGCCCTACAAGAATTGAGGGTTTAAGAAATAAACAAGAGAGAACGTGAGGTTAATAAGGGTTGAATTTTGGGTTAAGGAAATGGGTATCACAGGTGAAAAAATACCCCCTTACGAATAAGGGGGTATTTTGAGGGTTAGTTACCGCCAAACATATCCTTGATCCAGCCAGCAACACCGTCACTGTCTTTCTTCTCGTTCTGCTGCGCCGGTTGCTGCTGCGGCTGCTGCGGTTGAGAAGACTGCTCAAACGGGTTGCCCGTCGGCTGTTCAGGCTGACTCTGCTGGCACAGCGCGTCAGGATTCGTTGTCCATACAGGCAGCGTGCGCATACCGCCACCGCAGATGAAGTTACCGGAATCATCCACACCCATATCGACGATATCTTCTGGCGCAACCAGGTTCAGCGGCACCGGGGACTGATTCGCCAGATAGCGCTGGTAAATCGACATCGCCCCGCTCGCACCATACAGTTTGGTCGGCTGGTTGTTGTCACGCCCCACCCAGGTGATCACCACTTCACGGCCATCAATACCGGCGAACCAGGTATCAACGTTGTTGTTGGTGGTCCCGGTTTTCCCCGCCAGATGCAGGCCTGGATATTTCGCACCCAGCTGACGCCCTGTACCACGCTGCACCACCTGCTGCATGGTCCACAGGGTCATATAGGCCGCCTGCGCCGGAACAGCGCGTTCTGCCTGCGGGAAGCTCTGGTACAGCACGGAACCATCTTCAGCAATCACCGAACGCAGCGCAGAGAGCGGTGCGCGGTTACCGCCGCTGGCGATAGTCTGGAACGCCTGCGCCACTTCGATTGGCGTCAGGTTAAGCGCCCCCAGGATCATCGCAGGCACCGGATGAAGCTGATCTTTCGGCACGCCCAGCTTCTGCCAGGTATCCACGATAGCCGGCAGCCCAAGCGCCATCCCCAGGTTAACCGTTGGTACGTTCATGGAGCGGGTCAGCGCATCCACCAACATCACCTGGCCGCTGAACTGTTTATCGTCGTTCTGCGGGGCCCACACCTGGCCGTTTGGCTGGCGCAGGGAGATTGGCGCATCGGCAATCCAGGTGTTCAGACGATACATGTTCGGCTGGCTCAGCGCGGTGAGATAGGTCGCCGGTTTTGCCAGAGAACCAATCGAACGACGCGCCTGCATGGCACGGTTGTAGCCCGCATACTGTGGCTCGGCACCGCCGACCATCGCGCGCACTTCGCCGGTATTACGATCCACAACCACCATCGCGGTTTCCAGATCGCTCAGCTTGCGCTGTTTCTTCAGGACCGGAATGCCTTCAACCGCCGCTTTTTCAGCCGCGTCCTGCGCTACGGAGTCAAAGGTGGTGAAGATCTTCACGCCGGAGAGATCTTTTACCTTATCGCCGAGCTTAGCCTGCAACTCCTGACGCACCATCTGCATAAACGCAGGCTGCGGGGAGATCACGCCGCCGCGCGGCTGAACGCCCAGCGGACGCGCGCTCAGCATGTCATACAGTTCCTGGTCAATGATCTGCTGTTGTTGCAGCAGACGCAGCACCAGATTACGACGCTCCAGCGCCAGTTTCGGGTTACGCCACGGGTTGTAGATAGACGCCCCTTTCACCATGCCCACCAGCAGCGCCTGCTGGTCAAGGCTCAGCTCCTCCACCGGACGGCCAAAGTAGTACAGGCTCGCCAGCGGGAAACCGCGGATCTCGTTATCACCGCTCTGACCGAGGTAAACCTCGTTCATATACAGCTCAAGAATACGATCCTTGCTGTAGCGCGCGTCCATCAGCACGGCCATGTACGCTTCGTTGGCTTTACGCCAGTAGGAGCGCTCGCTGGAGAGGAACAGGTTCTTCACCAGCTGCTGGGTCAGCGTACTTGCCCCCTGCACGGTACGGCCCGCGGTCAGGTTCGCCAGCACCGCACGGCCGATGGAGTAAAGACTGATGCCATCGTGCTCGTAGAAGTGGCGGTCTTCGGTTGCCAGCAGGGTATCCACCAGCAGATCCGGGAAGCCGTTACGCGCCACGAACAGACGTTGCTCGCCGTTCGCCGACGAGAGCATGGTGATCAAACGCGGGTCGAGACGGAAGAAACCGAACTGGCGGTTGTTATCCATGTTCTCGATGGTTTCCAGACGATCGCCATCAAAGGTCAGACGCGCCCGCACCTGCCCCTCTTTGCTGTCCGGGAAGTCGAACGGGCGGCGGATCATCTCAATGCTTTTCGCCTGCACGGTAAATTCGCCAGGACGCGTCATCTTTGTGACCTGACGATACTGCGTGGCCTGCAGCAGTTTCACCATCTCGTTCTTGCTAATGGGCATATCCGGCTCAAGGTTCACCATGCGGCCATAAACCGCAGCAGGTAACTGCCAGACTTTCCCGTCTATACGGCTGCGGATCTTCTGATCCAGATAGACGCCGTAAATCGCGATCAGCACAACAAAAACAATGAACAGCTTCAGCAGCAGCCAGAACCAGCCGCGCTTACCACGAGGCTTACGCCCTTTGCCTTTTCCTTTACGTGGCATCGGTTCTTCATCCTCATAATCGTCTTCATAGTCATCGTCATACTCCTCATCTCTGAGGCGACGACGGCTCACCTTTTCTTTCGCCGGACGCGTGGGTTTTCCCTTACGTCCTATTGGCTCGCGGTCATTCCCCGCCATGCTTTTTCTCCGCAACTTTCAGGCGCAAGGGCCCGATTTTCTTTTCTTCCACTGACCTGTGAAAGAAGAAATCTCTCAAAATTGGTTTTCTCCCTCTCCCTGTGGGAGAAGGCCGGGGTGAGGGCATCAGCCCACATTTGCCCCACTACGAATATTTCTTTGTCCGCCGTGTCGGCGCGGTATTAGCCGGATCGTCCGGCCAGACGTGTTTGGGATAACGTCCTTTCATCTCTTTTTGCACGTCACGATAGCTTCCCGCCCAGAACGCGCTCAGATCACGGGTGATCTGCAGCGGGCGATGTGCTGGCGACAACAGCTCGAGCACCAAAGGAACGCGCCCTTCGGCGATTGACGGTGTGGTCGCCTCGCCAAACATCTCCTGCATCCGTACCGCCAGCGCCGGGGGATTATCCTCATGATATCGAATGGCAATCCGGCTTCCGGTCGGCACAGTGTAATGCCCTGGCAGTTCACTATCCAGACGTTGACGTAATGACCAGTCCAGTAAATTCTGTAACGCCGCCTTAACATCAAGTGCTTTTAGCGCCCGCAGCGAGTGAACACCGCTCATTTGCGGCAGTAGCCACGTCTCAAGCGAGGCCAGTAACGTCTCATCATCTACTGCAGGCCAGCTATACTCTGGCAGCCAGCGCGCAGCACAGTGCAGACGAATACGGTACTGTTCAGCGTCTGGCGTCCAGTTCAGCACGCTCAGCCCTTTTTCCCGTATGCCGTTTAGCATCGCCTGGTGCAGCTCGTCTTCCGACGGCTTTGCCAGCGGTCTGCTGCCCAGAATCAGTTTGCCAATCTGGCTACGACGGAATGCCTTCAGCGTGCCCTGCGCGTCGTCCCATTCCACACTATCGGATTGCTGGAGCAGTTGCGAACAACGGCGCGTCAGGGTGTCGATATCTACCGCAATCGCCTGCAAAATGCGCGCGTCCGGCGAGTGGCTACCCTGCAACAATAACGGGGCAATTAACCACTCATGGCGCGTCAGGGCATCGTCGCTGTCCAGCATAGCGCCCATGCCGTTTGCCAGCTGGTAACGCCCATCTATCCCCCGTCGACGGGCGATCCTGTCCGGGAAAGCCTGCGCCAGAAGGACGGCCATTTTATCGCTGTCCGGCGCGCCATCGCGGCAGTTTAGCCGCTTGCAAAGCTGCTGCGCCCGCTGCTGCCAGTTGCTCTGATTGCGCGAAAAGGCCAGCGCCAGGTCGCAATTTCCCCCACGCGGCGGCTCCTCAAGAATAGCCGTCAGCTTCGCCGCCGTGGCAATTTCATCCTCTCCGTTCGCGGTTATCAGCATGGCTGCCAGGCGAGGCTCATTTCCCAGCGCCGCCATTTTCTGGCCGCGCGGCGTCAGGCGTTCATCTTTCAACGCGCCAAGCTGAACCAGCAACGCGCGTGCCGCCGCGAGGTTCACGGCGGGCAGCGGATTGATCCCGGTCAGTTGAGCCGGATCAGGACACCCCCATTGCAGCAGATCCAGAACCAGAGCAGAGAGATCGCTGTGTAAAATTTCCGGCGTACTCTGCAGTGCAGCGCGCTCTGCCTGCTCCGCGCTGATCAAATGCAGACAAATCCCCGGCTCAAGCCGCCCTGCACGGCCCGCGCGCTGTACCATCGACGCCTGGCTTATCCGTTGCGTCAGCAGTTTGGTCAGCCCGGTACGCGGATCGAAGCTCGCGACCCTCTCCTGAGCGCTATCCACCACCAGGCGAATCCCTTCGATGGTCAAACTGGTTTCGGCGATATTGGTTGCCAGCACCACTTTACGCTGCCCCGCGGGTGCAGGAAGGATGGCCTTGCGCTGATCGTTTAACGACAGTGCGCCGTAGAGCGGGCAAAGCACAACGTCGTTGCCCACGCGGGAAGCCAGCTGCTCCTGTACGCGCTGAATTTCACCCACACCGGGTAAAAATAGCAGCAACGAGCCGGATTCCTGACGCAGCAGTTCTGCGGTCGCGATAGCAACCGCGTCGTCAAAACGTTGATGTGCTGAAAGCGTCTGGTAGCGGCGCTCAACCGGAAAAGCACGTCCTTCGGAGGAGATAACCGGCGCGTCAGGTAACGCCTGCTGCAGCCGTTCATTATCGAGCGTCGCCGACATGATCAGCAGCCGGAGATCGTCACGCAGCCCCTGCTGCACATCCAGCAACAACGCCAGCGCCAGATCCGCCTGCAGGCTACGTTCGTGAAATTCATCCAGAATCACCAGCCCGACGCCGGTCAGTTCAGGATCGTTTTGCAACATGCGGGTAAGAATTCCCTCGGTGACCACCTCCAGCCGCGTGGACGGACCGACACAATTTTCGGCACGCATTCGATAGCCTACCGTCTCGCCCGGTTTTTCGTTAAGCAGTTCCGCCAGGCGCTGTGCCACGTTGCGCGCGGCCAGCCTGCGCGGCTCCAGCAGGATAATTTTCCCGCTGATATTCCCGTCTTTCAGAAGCTGAATCGGCAGCCAGGTCGATTTACCGGCACCCGTGGGGGCATTCAGCAAAACCTGCGGGGCATGTTGTAAGGCAGCGAGAAGCTCAGGAAGGACGACGGCGACCGGCAATGAGGACACTAACAACTCCAGAGGGTTAACATTAGTCGGCGTACATTGTAGCATCGGCGCATACCATTACCGAGTCCTCCGTATGTCTGAGTCGAAACGACTGTTTTTTGCCATTGAACTGCCCGCCCCCCTTCAGCGACAAATCGTCCGCTGGCGCGCTGAACACTTCCCGCCGGAAGCGGGACGCCCTGTCGTCGCCGCGAATCTGCACCTGACGCTGGCCTTTCTGGGCGATGTAACCGCCGAAAAACAGCGCGCCTTAGCCGCACTGGCCGGACGTATTTCCCAGCCTGAATTTACGCTGCAGCTTGATGATGCCGGACAGTGGCTGCGCTCCCGCGTGGTCTGGCTGGGGACGCGCCAGCCGCCTCGCGGGTTATTACAGCTCGCCAGTATGCTCCGCGCGCAGGCGGCCCGTAGCGGCTGCTACCAAAGCCCACAGCCGTTTCATCCTCATATCACCCTGCTGCGCGATGCGGGTCGGGCCGTTGCCATTCCACCGCCTGGCTTTCACTGGTCCTTTCCGGTGAAAGACTTCGCGCTTTACGAATCTGTCTTTGCACAAGGACGCACCCGATACACGCCGCTACAGCGCTGGACGCTGAGCGACACCCTAAGGAACTCTGATGAAGTTTAGTCCCGCTTTACAGCACGCCACGCTGATCCAGCGCTATAAGCGCTTCCTTGCTGATGTGGTCACGCCAGAAGGTGTGCACTTAACCCTGCACTGCCCGAATACTGGCGCGATGACCGGCTGCGCCACTCCCGGTGACACGGTCTGGTATTCCACATCAGAAAATACTAAACGCAAATATCCCCATACCTGGGAGATGACGCAGACCCAACAAGGGGCATTTATTTGTGTGAATACATTGCGCGCAAATCAACTCGTTAAAGAGGCGCTTACGAATGGCACGCTTCCCGAACTGGTAGGTTATGGTACGCAAAAAAGTGAAGTGAAATATGGCGATGAAGGCAGCAGAATTGACTTTATGTTACAGGCGGAAGACCGTCCTGAGTGCTATATTGAAGTCAAATCAGTGACGTTAGCGGAACAGGAAAACGGCTTCTTTCCGGATGCGGTAACGCTACGTGGTCAGAAGCATCTGCGAGAGCTAATGAGTGTAGCGGCGGCGGGCAAACGCGCCGTTTTGCTGTTTGCAGTTTTGCACTCAGCCATTGAACGTTTCTCTCCCGCCCGCCATATTGATCCTAAATACGCGCAATTGTTGAATGAGGCACAAAAGCAGGGGGTAGAGGTTTTCGCTTATAAAGCGGAACTTTCTGCCGATAATATGACTCTGAGATCCTCTCTTCCCATTGTCTTATAAGGGAGTAGACGATTGACTATTAAGTGTTCTGGCCGCGTGCGCAAATACGCTTTTCCTCACAGGCTTGTCAAGTGTTACGTTTAGATAATTGCCATACGGAAAAGCATCTGCTATTTATAGCGACCTGATTTTTCCCCCAACACGGGGATCGATAGTGCGTGTTAAGGAGAAGCAACATGCAAGAAGGGCAAAACCGTAAAACATCGTCCCTGAGTATTCTCGCCATCGCTGGGGTGGAGCCGTATCAAGAGAAGCCGGGCGAAGAGTATATGAACGAAGCCCAGCTGTCGCACTTCAAGCGTATTCTTGAAGCATGGCGTAATCAACTCAGGGATGAAGTCGATCGCACCGTTACACATATGCAGGATGAAGCTGCCAACTTCCCGGACCCGGTGGACCGTGCCGCTCAGGAAGAAGAGTTCAGCCTTGAACTGCGTAACCGTGACCGCGAACGCAAACTGATCAAAAAGATCGAAAAAACGCTGAAAAAGGTTGAGGACGAAGATTTTGGCTACTGCGAATCCTGCGGTGTTGAAATCGGCATTCGTCGCCTGGAAGCGCGTCCAACCGCCGACCTGTGCATCGACTGTAAGACGCTGGCAGAAATTCGCGAAAAACAGATGGCTGGTTAATTCCAGCCTTCTAAACACACTACAAAGGCGGGAGTTCCTCCCGCCTTGTTACTGTTGATATGTCTGAATCACACTATATCGGGCGCTTCGCGCCATCTCCTTCCGGTGAATTACACTTCGGCTCGTTAATTGCCGCGCTCGGCAGCTACCTGCAGGCTCGCGCCAGTCAGGGAAAATGGCTCGTGCGTATTGAAGATATTGATCCCCCCCGTGAAGTTCCCGGTGCAGCAGAAACCATCCTGCGTCAGCTGGAACATTACGGTCTTCACTGGGACGGCGACGTGCTTTGGCAGTCTCAGCGTCATGACGCCTACCGGGAACGTCTGGCGTGGCTCTATAAGCAAGGATTGTCTTACTACTGCACCTGCTCCCGCGCACGTATTCAGAGCGTGGGTGGCGTTTATGATGGTCATTGCCGCACGCTTAAAAATGGCCCTGAAAATGCGGCCGTGCGTATAATACAGCGCGCTCCCGTCACCCATTTTAATGATTTGCTGACCGGTGAGATTCAGGCGGATGAACGCCTGGCGCGGGAGGATTTTATTATCCATCGTCGCGACGGTCTGTTTGCTTACAATCTGGCGGTGGTCGTGGATGACCATTTCCAGGGGGTGACGGAAATTGTGCGCGGAGCGGATCTGGTTGAACCTACCGTGCGGCAAATATCGCTCTACCACCAGTTTGGCTGGACGGCACCGGATTACATTCATCTGCCGCTGGCGGTCAACGAGCAGGGCAATAAACTGTCGAAGCAGAATCACGCCCCTGCCCTGCCTGAGGGCGATCCACGGCCTGTATTAATCGACGCGCTGCGATTTCTCAACCAGAATGTAACGAATGAATGGCAGGATCTCTCTGTTGATGAATTGCTGAAAATGGCGACGGCCAACTGGGCCCTAAAAGACGTGCCAAAAATCCAGCATTCTCAAATGCGTTGCGCTGAGCTATGATTAGCCGCTTTTTTGATAACAAAACACACTACGAGGTGTACTATTTTTACCCGAGTCGCTAATTTTTGCCGTAAAGTGCTTAGCCGCGAAGAGAGCATGGCGAACGACGCTATTGCGCAAAACCGCATGTCGGTTATTCCGCGTGAGCAGCACAATATTTCCCGCAAAGATATCAGTGAAAATGCCCTCAAGGTGCTCTATCGTCTGAATAAAGCAGGCTACGAGGCCTACCTCGTCGGTGGCGGGGTTCGTGATTTACTGCTGGGCAAAAAACCAAAAGATTTCGACGTGACGACCAGCGCCACGCCCGAGCAGGTGCGCAAATTATTCCGTAACTGCCGCCTGGTTGGCCGCCGTTTCCGCCTTGCGCACGTGATGTTTGGGCCAGAAATTATCGAAGTGGCGACGTTCCGTGGTCACCACGAAGCGGGGATTGCCGATCGTACCACGTCCCAGCGCGGTCAGAATGGCATGCTGCTGCGTGACAATATCTTCGGCTCAATCGAAGAAGATGCCCAGCGTCGCGATTTCACCATCAACAGCCTTTACTACAGCGTGGCGGATTTCACCGTGCGCGATTACGTCGGCGGCATGCAGGATCTGAAAGAGGGCCTGATTCGCCTGATCGGTACGCCGGAAACGCGTTATCGCGAAGATCCGGTGCGCATGCTGCGCGCCGTGCGTTTCGCCGCCAAGCTGAATATGCGCATCAGCCCGGAAACTGCCGAGCCAATTCCACGCCTGGCAACGCTGATTAACGACGTGCCACCTGCACGTCTGTTTGAAGAGTCCCTGAAGCTACTCCAGGCCGGTTACGGGTTTGAGACCTATAACCTGCTGCGCGAATATAATCTGTTCCAGCCGCTGTTCCCGACAATTACCCGCTATTTCACCGAAAACGGCGACAGCCCGATGGAGCGCATGATTGCGCAGGTGCTGAAAAATACTGACACCCGTATCCACAACGATATGCGCGTGAACCCGGCGTTCCTGTTCTCGGCGATGTTCTGGTATCCATTGCTGGAAACCGCCCAGCGGATCACCCAGGAAAGCGGTCTCGCTTATTACGATGCCTTCGCACTGGCCGCAAACGATGTGCTGGACGAAGGCTGCCGTACGCTGGCCATCCCGAAACGCATCACGACGCTGGTGCGTGATATCTGGCAGCTTCAACTGCGCATGTCTCGCCGTCAGGGCAAACGAGCCTGGAAGCTGATGGAGCATCCAAAATTCCGCGCCGCGTTCGATCTGCTGTCTCTGCGGGCTGAAATTGAAAAAAATCAGGAGCTGCAACGTCTGGCACAATGGTGGGGCGAGTTCCAGGTTTCCGCACCGCCAGAACAGAAAGATATGCTCACCGATCTGGATGATGAACCGGCACCGCGCCGTCGTCACCGTCGCCCGCGCAAGCGCGCACCGCGTCGCGAAGGCACGGCATGACCCTCGCTTATATCGCCATCGGCAGCAATCTGGCCTCTCCGCTGGAGCAGGTTAACGCTGCCGTTCACGCGCTGGGGGAGATCCCACAGAGCCAGATCGTGGCAGTGTCCTCTTTCTACCGCACGCCGCCGCTGGGGCCGCAGGATCAACCTGACTACCTGAACGCGGCGGTTGTGCTGGAAACCGCTCTGGATGCCGACACGCTGCTGGATAATACCCAGCGTATTGAACTGCAGCAGGGCCGTGTGCGCAAAGCCGAGCGCTGGGGACCGCGAACGCTCGACCTCGATATCATGCTGTTTGGCAACAACGTGATTCATACTGAGCGTCTTACGGTTCCCCATTACGACATGAAAAATCGTGGATTTATGCTCTGGCCACTGTTTGAAATTGCCCCCGACCTTACCTTCCCTGACGGTATGTCATTGCAGGCCGTTCTGGAAAACCTTAACGCCGAAAAACCGGCCCGCTGGTAATCCCCTCATTCCGTCGGTTAACCATTAACATTTTGTGGTTAATCGATTGCCTAAAATCATTGTTCCCCCGAATGTTACTGATAGAATGCGCAAAGATTCGCTTTTGGGCTATCAGGAAACAGTATGAAACCAACCACCATCTCCTTACTGCAGAAATGCAAACAGGAAAAGAGACGCTTCGCCACCATCACTGCGTATGATTACAGCTTCGCCAGACTGTTTGCCGAAGAGGGTATCAACGTCATGCTGGTCGGGGATTCGTTAGGGATGACGGTACAAGGACATGATTCCACCCTGCCAGTCACGGTCGACGATATTGCTTACCACACGCGCGCTGTACGTCGCGGTGCGCCTGCCTGTCTGTTACTTTCCGACCTGCCATTTATGGCCTATGCCACTCCGGAGCAGGCCTTTGAAAACGCGGCAGTCGTCATGCGCGCCGGTGCCAACATGGTCAAAATCGAAGGCGGTGCATGGCTTGTTGATACGGTAAAAATGCTCACCGAGCGCGCTGTGCCGGTCTGTGGGCACTTAGGGTTAACGCCGCAGTCCGTTAATATCTTTGGCGGCTACAAGGTGCAGGGCCGTGGCGATGCCGCGCAAACGCTGTTTGATGACGCCGTGGCGCTGGAAGCCGCAGGCGCACAGCTTCTGGTGCTTGAGTGCGTCCCGGTTGAGCTGGCGAAACGCATTACCGAAGCGCTCTCTATTCCGGTTATCGGAATTGGCGCAGGCAATGTCACCGATGGGCAAATCCTGGTGATGCATGATGCCTTCGGCATTACCGGCGGACACATCCCGAAATTTGCCAAAAATTTCCTGACAGAAGCAGGCGACATGCGCGCTGCTGTGCGGCAGTATATTGCCGAGGTTGAGTCCGGCGTGTATCCGGGCGAAGAACACAGTTTCCATTAAGGAGTCAAGGTGTGCTAATCATAGAAACCCTGCCGCTGCTGCGCCAGCATATCCGTCGTGCTCGTCAGGAAGGGAAACGTATTGCCCTTGTCCCGACCATGGGCAATCTGCATGACGGCCATATGAAACTTGTCGATGAGGCAAGGGCACGTGCAGATATCGTGGTGGTCAGTATTTTCGTTAATCCGATGCAGTTCGACCGCGCTGATGACCTGGCGCGCTACCCACGCACGCTGCAGGAAGATTGCGAAAAGCTCAAAAAACGCCACGCGGACATTGTCTTCTCTCCGGCTCCGGCGGATGTGTACCCACAGGGCACCGATGAAGCGACCTACGTTGATGTGCCGGGCATTTCGACCATGCTGGAAGGTGCCAGCCGTCCCGGCCATTTCCGTGGCGTTTCGACTATCGTCAGCAAGCTGTTCAACCTGGTGCAGCCGGATATCGCCTGCTTCGGCGAAAAAGATTTCCAGCAACTGGCGCTGATCCGCAAGATGGTGGCAGATATGGGCTACGATATTGAGATCGTCGGTGTGCCGATTGTGCGGGCTAAAGATGGTCTGGCACTCAGCTCCCGTAATGGCTATCTGACCGCCGAGCAGCGCAAAATCGCGCCAGGATTAAGCAAGGTCATGAATACCATGGCAGAGCAACTCCTGGCGAAAGAGTTGACCGCAGAAGAGATTATCGCACTGGCAGAGCAGGCGCTGAACGATAAAGGCTTCCGCGCTGACGATATTCAGATTCGTGATGCCGATACGCTGCTCGAACTCACCGACAGCAGCAAACATGCGGTGATTCTGGTGGCGGCCTGGCTCGGCCAGGCGCGTCTGATTGACAACAAAGTGGTTGAACTGGCGTAGTGCTTTCAGCCTCAAATTATTAAAGGTAAACGTAATGATTCGCAAAATGCTGCAAGGTAAACTTCACCGTGTAAAAGTGACCCAGGCAGATCTGCACTATGAAGGCTCCTGCGCAATTGACCAGGATTTTCTTGATGCAGCGGGCATCCTTGAAAACGAAGCCATTGATATCTGGAATGTGAACAATGGTAAACGCTTCTCCACCTATGCGATCGCTGCCGAGCGCGGCTCAAAAATCATCTCCGTCAACGGTGCTGCTGCGCATTGCGCGGACGTGGGCGATATCGTCATTATCGCCAGCTTCGTGATGATGTCTGACGAAGAAGCCCGTCGCTGGCAGCCAAAAGTCGCCTACTTTGACGGTGATAACGACATGAAACGCACTGCGAAGGCGATTCCGGTTCAGGTAGCGTAATGTCATTTACAGGGCTGAACAATATGTTCAGCCCTGCCTTGCGGGTGATGCCCTGTACATCTTTCCCTTCAGATTTTCCTTTCTTTGTTTATTACTCTTTATCACATTTATTCACGGAATGTATGATCAATCTCGAAACAGGTGCAAAAAAAAGCAAATATCAAACACTTACCGCCCCCTTTTTAAGGGAAAAATAAGTTGCATATAATTATAACCTGAGCAATTATATTTCCAGAAACATTTGGCATTATATTTATCATGAATAAATCACTCATCATGATTAATATTATTTGAATTAACTGAACGTGTAACCCTCTCTATACATATTTAAAAAAACAATCGTAACGTTTTGTTTTTTAAACCTTAAATATGTCAATTTAGATTCACTCAAATCACATTGAAGCAATTCTCACTATTGGTTACAAAGAAACAATATTATATTTCTTTCGCTTTATCTATAAGCACCAATTTTTGAATAATCTTTTCTAATAAATGGATGTTTTATATGTTTAAGAAAACTGTTTTAGCTGCGTCTGTGGCTGTAATGGCAATGGGTTCTGTCTCTGCAATGGCTGATGACGTTGGTCTGATCACTTTTGACGGTGCGGTAACTGATACAACTTGCATTATTACTACCAACAACGGTGTTGACGCAAACAACGTCACCGTAACCCTGCCAGTTGTTAAAAAAGCAGACGTTGAAGGTACCACCGTTGATGCAGGCGTAGGTTCTAAAGAGTTTGAACTGCACCTGAGCAAATGCCCGGAAAGCCTGACTAAAGCATCTGCAACCTTTACTTCTCAGCAATTCGCTGACCTGTCTAACGGCACTCTGAAAGCTGACCCAACTGTTGCTGGCCACGCTGACAACGTAAGCCTGGCGCTGTACAACAACACCACTGCTAACAGCGATCGCGTACTGATCGGTCAGCCAGAAAACAACACCCAGAAGGCAGGTCTGACCGCTGGTGAAGGCACCCTGGCCTACCGCGTTGCATACGTTCCTAGCGCTAACTGGGCGGCTGGCACCAACGATGTAACCGCCGGTAAAGTAAGCAGCAACGTTACTTTCACCATGAGCTACGAATAATAGCCTCATTGTTACCATGCGCTCACGGATGAGGTGGGCGCATTTTTATTTAATGGATGAATACTATGCGCCCTTTTAAAATGTGTATGACCGCACTTATTTTCAGTGCGGCTTTTGCTGTCTCTCATTCTGCTCTTGCGGATATCGTTATTTCTGGCACCCGCGTTATCTATCCGGCGTCAGCCAAAGATGTCACTGTCAAGATGGAAAACCGTGGTAATAAGCCTTTGCTGGTGCAAACCTGGCTTGATGATGGTCGTGACTCAACCAACCCACAAGAATTGAAATTACCGTTTATCGTCACACCACCTGTCTCCCGCGTCGATCCAGCCAAAGGGCAGACCGTTCGTATAACCTGGCTTGGACAATCTCTGCCGCAGGACAGAGAGACAATGTACTGGTTTAACGTACTTGAGGTTCCACCTAAAACCAAAGGTGCCGACGCCCAAAACATGCTGCAACTGGCATTCCGTACGCGTATCAAAATGTTTTTCCGTCCTGACAATCTGAAAGGCGACGCGTCTACTGCAGCATCCCAACTGAAATGGTCGCAACAGGCAAGCTCACTTGTCGCGCGTAACGACTCACCTTATTACGTTTCCGTTGCCAAAATTGAGGTCAGCGCGGGCGGTAAGCCAATCGAAATAGAACCGCATGTTGTCGCCCCGTTTGCTACCCAATCTTATGAAATGAAGAACGCAGGCTCGGCGCAAGTTAAAAAATTAACTTATACCTCCATTAATGATTTTGGAGGCTCGGAGAAACATGAGGCGACTGTTAATTAAGACGCCTGATAATCCATAAATTTTCTCTAATAATTAGCAGCTAACGGATTAGTGATAGCAATGTTATTTCGCCGCTCATTTCTTTGTATTGCCATTTGCGCAGCGCTTCAGACTGCGTCTTTAGCAGCTGAAAAAACTGCTGTGCCATCCTCTGGTAGTGAAGAGGTCGAATTCAACGATCAGTTTCTGTTTAATACAGGGACCAATATAGACGTTAGCCGCTTTTCTCAGGGGAACCCGGTCGTTCCTGGCACCTTTAAAACGCAAATTATCCTGAATGGTCAGAAGAAACTGCTGACAGAGTTTACCTTTAAAGACAACGGAACGCCGCGAGCAGCGCCTTGCTTCACGCCAAAGTTTTTGATGCAAATTGGTATCAAAAGAGACGCGGTAGAAGGAGCGATTAGCAAAGAGGCCGCTGAAGAAAGTGAAGAAATTTGTATCAATATCAGCCAGACGTTCGCAGGTTCTTCTTGGGATTACAATACCGGTACGCAGGAATTAAGCCTCTCCGTTCCACAAATTTATGTAGAACGCCGTCCTTATGGCTATGTTGATCCTTCGCTTTGGGAAGACGGAATTACGGCCGGTATACTGTCCTACGATCTTAATGCCTGGCATTCAGACAGTACGGATGGCGCACGCGATACGGCATACGCTGGGCTAAAATATGGTTTCAATATGGGGCCATGGCGGTTGCGTTCACGCGGCACACTCAACTGGGATCAGGAGAGCGGTTCCGATTACTCAAGCCAGGATATTTATCTTCAGCGTGACATTACCCCGCTGCGTGCGCAGTTACTGATAGGTGACTCCTTTACCCGAGGCGATACCTTCAACTCGTTAAGCCTGCGTGGCATGCGCATGTATAACGACGACCGTATGCTGCCTGGTGGTATTTCAACCTATGCACCAACTATTCGCGGCGTGGCCAAGAGTAACGCCAAAGTTACAGTTACGCAGAGCGGAAATAAAATCTATGAAAGCACGGTTCCACCGGGTGCTTTCGAGATTAACGATCTGAGTACCACTGGTTACGGCAGCGATCTGGTTGTCACGGTTGAAGAATCAGACGGGAGCATACGTACCTTCTCCGTCCCTTACTCATCCGTCAGCCAGATGCTTCGTCCAGGCTATAGTCGCTGGGATATTGGCGTGGGTGAACTCCACGACAATGGCCTGCGCGATAAGCCACGCCTCGGTTACGCCACTGGATATTATGGCCTGAATAACACCTTCACAGGTTACACCGGCCTGCAATACATGGACACGGGCTATTTCTCCGGGCTGGCGGGTATCGCCATGAATACTCCGCTCGGTGCCTTTGCGCTGGATATTACGCACTCCGATGCTGATGTCGATGGCGTAGGTAATCTGACTGGTCAGAGCTATCGCCTTTCCTGGAGTAAGCTCGTTGAAAATACGAATACCTCGTTTAACGTGGCGGCGTATCGTTTCTCAACGGAAGATTACCTGACGCTGAACGATGCTGCCTCACTCGCGGAGGACGTCAAATACCGCGATAGTGCTCGTAACCCGGATCGTACCGGCGAAGACGTGTACAACCATTTCCAGCGTATGAAAAATCAGGTCCAGCTTAACGTCAGCCAACCGATCTCCGATGGTCAAAATGAGTATGGCTCGTTGTACGTCACCGGAAGCTGGCAGGACTACTGGACCGAGTCCAGCTCAACCTCCCAATATTCAGTGGGTTATAACAACTCATTCTGGCTGGGGAGCTATAGCGTCTCGCTGCAACGCAGCTATGACGAATACGGTGAAAAAGATGACAGCGTATATCTGAACCTGAGTATCCCGCTGGAAAACCTGCTGGGCCATAAGAAGCATCCGGGCGGATTCTCAAGCGTCAATATGAGCATGAACTCGGACTTCAAAAAAAGCACTGCGTTCAACACCAGTGCAAACGGTAATACCGATGATTACCGCTTTAGCTATAGCGTAAACGCCAGTACCAGCCACGCAGATAGCGGCGATCTTAACCAGGTTGGCGGCTATGGCAGCTATAACAGTCCATACGGACCGATGAGTATTTCTGCTTCGGCTTCCGACGATAACAGCCAGCAGTATTCCTTGAGCTACAGCGGGGGAATGTTGATGCATTCAGGCGGTGTCACACTGTCGCCGGGCAGCATTGGCGACACCGATACGCTGGCGTTAGTCAATGCTCCGGGCGCGAAAGGTGCCAGGTTAAGCGTTGGCGACGGTGTAATTGGTAGCTCTGGCTACGCCATCATGCCGTATCTGTCAGCATACCGCGAGAATACGGTTGGTATCGATATTTCCAAACTGGAATCCGACGTTGAAGTGAAAAGCACCAGTACGGTGACTGTACCGCGTAGCGGGGCGATCGTGCGGGTGGATTTCGAAACCGATCAGGGTCGCTCACTGCTACTCGATCTGCATCGTTCAGATAACAGCTTTATTCCACTCGGTGCCGATGTCATCGACGAAAAGGGTCAGTCTGTCGGCTCCGTAGGTCAGGCAGGCCAGGCCTATGTGCGCGGGATCGGAGAGAGCGGAAAATTACGTGTCGTCTGGAGTAGCGGTGCCGATGGCGCCTGTACCGTGACGTATCAAATCACACCATCAGCTCAGAAAGTTGGCCTGACAACCATGCTCACCAACCAGATTTGCCAGATGTAATGCTTTTTTAACAGGGAGTTATTTTAATGAAGAAAACAATGTCACTTACGCGTCTTGCTGCCTTTTTGGCTCTGGCGGTAAGTTCTCAGACCTTTGCTGCGGGTACTAACCTTGATGTGACTTTCACCGCTCTGCTGCGTGAAACCACCTGCGACATGAAAATCGAAGGCGGTACAGGCGATGGTAAGGCCAATATCATTCCTATTGGTGCAGGCGGAAAAATTTCGCTGGCAGACATTGCCAGTGGTTCTGAAAGCGCCTCTACCACATTCAAGCTGAAAATCATTGAATGCCCGGCCAGCCTGGCAGGATTGAAAACAACCATTTCTGGTTCGAAGTCCGGCTACCTTGATACCGCAATAACAAACGGAGTAACGACGGGTAAAGCTGATTACACGGGCGTTTCCATCGCACGTGCATCTGCACCAACTGCGCCGTTTACGATTAACTCGGCTGATGACGATAAGCGCCTTGTATGGAGCAGTCAGGAAATTACCAGTCAGGAAGTCGCGTTGATTGCCCGCCTTGTGGAAACGAAAAGCGGCTCGGCTACAACCGGTGATTTTAGTGCAATTGCCACTTTTAACTTTGAATATCAGTAAGCGGAAGGATACGCAACAATGAACATGAAAACATCCACACTCATTGCTCTGGCAGTTTCTGCCGGTCTTATTTCCGCATCCGCATCCAGCGCTATTACGGGAACCCCGAGCGTACAGGCAACCTTTACCACAACGGTAGAAGCAGGAACCTGTACCGCGCAGCTCCAGAATGCTGGCGGTCAACCTATTAGCACCCTGGCTTTTGGTGACGTATTCAAATCTGACCTGATAGCACAAAGTCGCAGCGAGCCGTTTAAAATCGCGTTCAGTGGTTGTGCTGGTGTAAGAAGCGCTAGCGTAGAAGCAACCGCAGGTTCAGGCGGGACGTGCTCAGGTGACGCGCATACGGGCGATTCTTTCGATGCATCAAATGCCACAGCATTTGAAGTATGGAAAGGTACTGCGGGTTCAGGAACACTGATGAGCTGTAACACTAAACCCGTACAAAACGTCACCATCAGCGGCGGTACAGCCAATTTCAATATGGCTGCGCGTATCGTGATCGCTAAGGACAAAGCAATTGCTGATGTAACCACCGGTGACGTTAGCGCACCTGTTACGTTTGTTGTGACTTACCAATAATAATAAGCAGGGGCAGAGCCACCATGTCGAAAATATCAAACAATAATGTCCTGAAAAGAACAGTGTTCTTTGCCGGGCTTATAAGCTGGTATTGGTCTGCCCCATGCCTGTCCGTTGAGACAGGCATGGATGTTACGCTCAATGCCAATATCGTAGAAAATACCTGCCAGATATCTATTCCAGGCGACGGAAAAGTGCATCTACCGATTGTAAGCAAGAGCTGGTTTTATAATGGTGATGGTAGCTCACGCCTGCAACCCACGGATGCCGCGGCGGGTACGGAATTTTCCGTAAAAGTAGAAAGTTGTTCGACCGGCAGTACCATTAACAAGCTGAATTTCAGCTTTCAACCGCAGAGCCAGCAATGGCCTGTCGGCTCACGCCAGGTTTTTATTAATGAAACAGCGGTTGCTGAAGGCGGCGCTGATAATACTGGCGTAGTCATTTTTTCAAAGGAATTGAATACCAACGTTCTGAATAGCGATGGGAGTTCCAGTGTATTGCTTGATGCAGGAGCTACTGACTGGGCGAAGGAATATCAATTTTATGCTCGCCTGCAAAATACCGGCCCAGTTGCATCAGGGAAAGTGACCAGCCGGGTTGTTGTGAATGCGACATACCGCTAAATAAGACAGGGAGGATAATCTTATGAATTTTAAAGGACGTTTAACGGGCTCCATATGTACAACTGTCATGTTGCTGCTTGTGCAGGGCTACGCATGGGGAGAATGCCATTTTGGGGAGAATGGTGAAGGTGGGACATCCACTATCGTCAATACACTTGCCAGCTCGCCCGTTTATTTTCATGCCGTTCCTACGGGCCAGTTTCCAAGCGAGGGGGTTGAAATAGGAGGCCCTTATGAGGCAGCCCTTTCTCCTGCATTGTGGTCTGACTGTGATGCTGGTACTGATGGGGAGCAGATGTCCAACATCACTTATGATGCAATTGGTGGTGTAGACGGCGCGATGTGGCCAACAAATATTCCGGGTATTTATTACGCAGTAAGAATTTATAGTGATAAGAATGTTGGCTCTTATTTTCAATATAGTAATGGACAATGGACAAACTTACCATTAAACGCCAGTCAACCAGATCATAGCTGGAAAGCGCAGATTAAGCTCATTCAAACGAGCGAATTTATAGGTAACACCTCATACGCTACGGTGATTACACCGAAAGAATCTAAAAAAATAGGTGGTATGTCCGTTGGTGGTCATACAAGTACCGATAACCAACCCTGGTGGTTTAATGTAACAACGTCAACCTTCAGTTTGCCTATTGCCGCTGCAACTTGTCAGGCAACGGTCGTTAATGGGGGCACAAACAATGTCGATTTTGGCGAAATGATGTTTTCCTCCATACGAGAAGGATTTTATCCGCATCAAGACTTCAATCTCCAGTTAAAAGGTTGCAACAACGTCACAGCGATTAAATATAAAGTTAGCTCTAACAACACATCATATACTTCAGGCATCGGAGATATGATGATAAATACTTTAACGTCTGATGCTGCCGCTGGCATTGGTGTGACAATTGAGCAAGAATTTGAGGCAAACCCATCCGGTCATGGCGAGCCGTTTATTAACGATCCCTCTTATATCTATGTAGGTCTGCAATATCAGGTTGGAGCAAATTCAAGTATCGACCTCCCCTTTATGGCCCATTTGCGAAGAGACAATAATATCCCGCTCAAAGCAGGTAATTTTAAAGCCATCGCCACGTTTACGATTGATTATTTCTGATTCACCCCTGCGGCTGATTACTGATCAGCCGCGACATCGTCTCCAGCGAATCCGTTCTTAAGATGTACAAGCGTTTCAGTAAGAACGGATTATCGCCAGGCTTCACCTTTCCTTTCACCGTTGTCACCGCAAGATGAAAACCGGCATCATTTGCCGCTTTCACCGCTTTAGTATCGTATCCGCCAAACGGATAAGAGAGATACAGCACATGCGGGTTAAACTGTGCCAGCGCCCGCCGGGAACGTTCAAAATCAAACAGGATCACGTGGTAACTACGGCTTAATAAAATGGGATGTTTGTTGCCGTCAACGCGATGCAGGAAGTGAGTGTGAGACTGAATATCGAACACATCCTGGATACCCTTAATCTCCTTAACGCTCATAAACTGCAGCGATTTTGGGTCCCATTTTTGTGAATACCCTTTGATCCGAGAAGAGATAATAAAGGCCGTGGCGTGAAAGCCGTATTCTTTCAGCACAGGATACGCGTAGCGGCTTACCGATTTCAGCCCATCATCAAAGGTCAGCACCACGGACTTCGCCGGTAAATTCATTTTGTTACGCACGTATCCTTCCAGCTGGGACATCGTCAGGGTGGTGTAACCCTGATCGCGCAGCCAGGTCATCTGGTTACTGAACGCGCGCACGCTGGTTGTGGTCGAGGTATGGCGAAAACGGGTGTTCTCTTCATCGCGTAAAATATGGTGATAGGTCAGGACCGGAATACCGTTATCTTCCTGCGCATCCAGGCTGCTTATCCAGGCAAGTCGATTACCAATACGGATTTGATACCAGGTCTGGTTCAGTCGGTCTTTGAGTTTATTCAGAATCGGGTAACGGAGGTTAGAACTCAATGTGCCAAACGGTGCACTTCCGCTGCTGGGGGCGTTATAGACCGGCGTGTCTTTCCAGGTAATCAGGTTTTGATTGCTCAACGGTTTGTTCAGATCGCCCAGACTATCTTCTACACGCTGTTTTCCCTGCACCTTCTCAAGGTGGCCTTTATCGATAAAGCCAGTACCGAAACCGAAGCGAAATTCGTAGTAATCTGCCGCGGCAGGCACAACCGCAAGGATCTGCCCGGCCCGCACATTGCCCACGTTAACCACATTATTGCCCACCTGCGCCCAGATGGTTGCATCTTCGGTGGTTTGCATATATTGAGCAGGGAGGCCTTGCTGACTCATCAGGCTGGCAGAAGCACTACCGGAGAGCAACAACAGAAGGAAAATAACGCGAATGAACATGGGATATAAATCGATACGGGAAATCAGTCGCCATTGTAGCAAAAGCGACATCAATACCAACGTTTAATTCTTATACAAATCATGAAGCAGGACAAACGGTGGATTTTTCTGCTGCTGATGCCACAGGCTACTGACACCATGAACTTGCTGATCAACGATAGCATTACGGAAATCGGCGCTACTTAAGGTTTCACGAAGCGGGTACATCATTTCCAGCAACGCGTAATTGATGCCGGAAATCACCTCACAGTTTTCGTGCTTATGGCTTAACAACGCCGCTGAACGATAAGGTGCCGCGCCAGATTTATCGGTAAGAAAGATGACGCCATCACCGCTGTCTGTCTGGTGCAGTGCGTCGCACATCATGCGGCTTAGCATATTGGTGCTCAGCCCACGCCAGTAGTTAACCGCCTGGCATTGCGCCAGTGGTCCAAATTTCATCTCCAGGCGTTCGAGAATCGACTGAGCCTCATCATCATGGCAGGTGATTACCCATCCCAGCATACACTCTCTCCTTAGCAGGCGAGTAGTTTAGCGGAGTGAAGGTCAGGTTACGGTGATAATCATCAAAGAAAAGCGCCCGGCAACCAGAATGTTGCCGGGCGGTAGATTAGCTGCGCAGCCCGCGCCCGCGCTGAATCAGATACCAGCACAGCGCATAAAACGCGACGATAAACACCACCAGCACCGCCACCGTGGTAAACAACGGCACATCGGTAATGCCGAGGAAGCCAAAGCGGAAGCCGCTGATCATATATACAATCGGGTTCAGGTGCGACAGCGCCTGCCAGAACGGCGGCAGCAGCGTCAGGGAATAAAACACCCCACCGAGGTAGGTTAACGGCGTCAGCACAAAGGTGGGGATCAGGCTGATATCGTCAAACGTTTTGGCAAATACGGCATTTAACAGGCCCGCCAGCGAGAACAGCACCGCCGTCAGCAACAGCGTCAGCGCGACAAACAACCACGAGTGCACCTGGAACGGCACAAAGAACAGTGAAATGGCCGTCACCAGGACGCCCACGCACAAGCCTCGCGCCACGCCGCCGCCCACGTAACCCGCAATGATCACGTGCGTCGGCACCGGGGCCACCAGCAGCTCTTCAATGTTGCGCTGGAACTTGGCGCTAAAGAATGACGACGCCACGTTAGCGTAAGCGTTGGTGATCACCGCCATCATGATCAGGCCCGGCACGATAAACTGCATATAGGTAAAACCGTGCATCTCACCAATACGAGAACCAATCAGGTTACCGAAAATGATGAAATAGAGCGTCATGGTGATGACCGGCGGCACCAGGGTCTGCACCCAGATGCGCATAAAGCGGTTAATCTCTTTCGCCCAGATGCTTTTCAGCGCGACCCAGTAAAGATGCGTCATGCCTTGTCTCCTTGTTTATCATGCACCAGAGAGACAAACAGCTCTTCCAGTCGGTTCGCTTTATTACGCATACTTAATACCTGAATCCCCTGAGCGCTCAGTTGAGAAAACACGCTGTTAATACCCTGTTCACGCAGCACTTCCACTTCCAGCGTCGACGTATCAACCAGGCGATACTGATACCCTTCCAGCTTCGGCAGCGGGCTTTTCGCGGCAAGGTCGAGAATAAACGTTTCTGATTTCAGCTTGGAGAGCAGATTTTTCATCGAGGTGTTTTCAACCAGCTCACCGTGCTGAATGATGCCGATATTGCGGCACAGCATCTCAGCTTCTTCGAGATAGTGCGTCGTCAGGATAATGGTGGTGCCTTTGTCGTTGAGATCTTTCAGGAAGCCCCACATGGAACGACGCAGTTCGATATCCACCCCCGCGGTTGGCTCATCGAGGATCAGCAGCTTCGGCTCATGCATTAATGCACGGGCAATCATCAGGCGGCGTTTCATCCCACCGGAGAGCATTCGCGCACGTTCGTTACGCTTTTCCCACAGATCGAGCTGTTTGAGGTATTTCTCGCTGCGTTCGACCGCCTCTTTACGCTCAACGCCGTAGTAGCCCGCCTGGTTGACAACGATCTGCTGCACCGTCTCAAACGGGTTGAAATTGAACTCCTGCGGCACCAGCCCCAGCTGGCGTTTGGCGTTCACGACATCTTTTTGCAGATCGTAGCCAAACACGCTGACCCGGCCAGAGGACTTGTTAACCAGCGAACTGATAATACCGATAGTGGTAGATTTCCCTGCTCCATTCGGCCCCAGAAGCGCGTAGAAATCTCCCGCCTCTACCTTAAGATCTATCCCGCGCAGCGCCTGAACGCCGCCCGGATAGGTTTTTTTAAGCTGCTCAAGCTCAAGTGCAATCGCCATGAATTAAACTTACCTATAGTTCTGACACACGTTGTGTGGTTTCATTAAAAGTCGGGTTACCCTATAGTAGCGCAACGCAATTACTCGGTTACAGGTCGTTAACGTCCATGAATGACATAGATACACTCATCAGCAACAATGCACTATGGTCAAAAATGCTGGTGGAAGAAGATCCCGGTTTTTTTGGGAAACTGGCACAAGCGCAGAATCCGCGCTTTCTATGGATTGGATGTTCCGACAGCCGCGTACCGGCAGAACGCCTGACCGGCCTCGAACCGGGTGAACTGTTTGTTCACCGTAACGTTGCCAACCTGGTCATTCATACGGATCTCAACTGCCTTTCTGTTGTTCAGTACGCCGTTGACGTGCTGGAAGTCGAGCACATCATCATTTGCGGTCACTACGGCTGCGGCGGCGTACAGGCGGCGGTCGAAAATACGGAACTGGGGTTAATCGATAACTGGCTGCTGCACATCCGCGATATCTGGTTCAAACATAGCTCACTGTTGGGCGAAATGCCGCAGGAACGTCGTCTCGACACGCTGTGTGAGCTGAACGTGATGGAGCAGGTCTATAACCTGGGACACTCCACGATTATGCAATCCGCGTGGAAACGCGGGCAGAAAGTGTCGATTCACGGCTGGGCATATGGCATTCATGATGGCCTGCTGCGCAACCTGGAAGTCACCGCCACCAACCGTGAAACGCTGGAGCAGCGTTACCGTTCGGGGATTGCCAACCTCAAGCTCAAGCATGTGAACCATAAATAAACAAAGCCGGGTGGCGGCTGCGCCTTACCCGGCCTACATGTGCCCATTCGTAGGCCCGGTAAGCGTAGCGCCACCGGGCAACAAACCACAATTATTCGTCCAGCAACACAACTTTCCCGACATACGGCAGATGACGGTAACGCTGCGCGTAGTCAATGCCGTAGCCAACCACGAATTCATCAGGAATTGAGAAACCGACAAACTCCACCGGAACCTGCACTTCACGGCGCTCAGGTTTATCCAGCAGCGTACAAATCGCCAGCGATTTAGGTTCACGGAGGCTCAGGATCTCGCGCACTTTAGAGAGCGTGTTGCCGGAGTCGATGATGTCCTCGACGATCAACACATCTTTGCCACGAATATCTTCATCCAGATCTTTCAGGATTTTCACATCACGGGTTGTGGACATGCCGCTGCCGTAGCTGGAGGCGGTCATAAAATCGACCTCATGTGACACCTGCACTTCACGGCACAGGTCGGCCATGAACATGAAAGAGCCACGCAACAGACCCACCAGCACCATTTCGCTGCCGCTGTCCTTGTAATGTTCGGTGATTTGACGACCCAGTTCGGCGATACGCGCTTTGATCTCGGCTTCCGGGATCATCACTTCAACAGTATGTTTCATATTGCTAACCATATGATTTTAATGAAAATCTCTCAATGCGGATGAGTGTTTTTCCGGCATCGATACGCAAGCCAGCCATTATACCAGCAAATGGATAAGCCTGGCGTATGAGTTATAAAAAGCAATATTTGTGATTCCGATCACACTTGTTAATACCTATAATTAATTGCTAGCAAATAATTAACAAAACTGACGAGTACTTTTCTATGGCTGAAACAAAAACTAAGCAGCCGCGTCTTCTGGTGACATTAACAGCCGCGTTTGCCGCATTCTGCGCGCTGTATTTGTTAATCGGTGGCGTATGGCTGGTCGCGATTGGCGGCTCCTGGTACTACCCGATTGCGGGTCTGGTTATGGTTGGCGTAACCATCCTGCTGTTACGTAGAAAACAATCCGCACTGTGGCTGTATGCCGCACTCCTCCTTGCCACCATGATCTGGGGCGTCTGGGAAGTTGGTTTCGACTTCTGGGCACTGACGCCGCGCAGTGACATTCTGGTCTTCTTCGGAATCTGGCTGATCCTGCCGTTCGTCTGGCGTCGTCTGATTGTGCCTTCCAGCGGCGCTGTGGCGGGTCTGGTCGTTGCGCTGCTGATTACCGGCGGTATCCTGACCTGGGCCGGTTTTAACGACCCACAGGAAATTAACGGTACGCTGAACGCACAATCCACACCTGCTGCGGCTATCTCGCAGGTCGCGGATGGCGACTGGCCTGCCTACGGGCGTAACCAGGAAGGCCAACGCTACTCTCCACTGAAGCAGATCAACGCGGATAACGTTAAAAATCTGAAAGAAGCCTGGGTATTCCGTACCGGCGACCTGAAGATGCCAAACGATCCGGGCGAACTGACCAACGAAGTCACGCCGATTAAAGTGGGCAACATGCTTTACCTGTGTACAGCGCACCAGCGTCTGTTCGCACTTGACGCTGCGACAGGTAAAGAGAAATGGCACTTTGATCCACAGCTGAACTCCAACCCGTCGTTCCAGCACGTGACCTGCCGTGGCGTCTCTTACCACGAAGCGCGTGCCGACAATGCCAGCCCGGAAGTCATTGCTGACTGTCCGCGCCGCATTATGCTGCCGGTAAACGATGGCCGTCTGTTCGCGATTAACGCCGAAACGGGCAAGCTGTGCGAAACCTTCGCCAACAAAGGTATCCTGAACCTGCAGACCAACATGCCGGACACCACGCCGGGTCTGTATGAACCCACCTCACCGCCAATCATCACCGATAAAACCATCGTGATTGCCGGTTCGGTAACGGATAACTTCTCCACCCGTGAAACCTCAGGCGTTATCCGTGGCTTCGACGTGAACACCGGTAAACTGCTGTGGGCCTTCGATCCGGGCGCGAAAGAACCAAACGCGATCCCATCGGACGAACACACCTTTACCTTTAACTCGCCAAACTCCTGGGCTCCTGCTGCCTATGATGCGAAGCTGGACCTGGTCTACCTGCCGATGGGCGTCACCACGCCAGATATCTGGGGCGGTAACCGCACACCAGAGCAGGAGCGTTACGCGAGTGCTATCGTGGCGCTGAACGCGACCACCGGTAAACTGGCATGGAGCTACCAGACCGTTCACCACGATCTGTGGGATATGGATATGCCGTCCCAGCCGACGCTGGCGGACATTACCGTTAACGGTAAAACCGTACCGGTGATTTACGCTCCGGCGAAAACCGGCAACATCTTCGTGCTGGATCGCAGCAACGGTAAGCTGGTCGTGCCTGCGCCGGAAAAACCGGTTCCGCAGGGTGCAGCGAAAGGCGATTATGTCAGCAAAACGCAGCCCTTCTCTGACCTGAGCTTCCGTCCGAAGAAAGACCTCAGCGGTGCAGACATGTGGGGTGCCACCATGTTTGACCAGCTGGTCTGCCGCGTGATGTTCCATCAACTGCGCTACGAAGGCATCTTCACGCCGCCTTCCGAGCAGGGCACGCTGGTCTTCCCTGGTAACCTGGGGATGTTCGAGTGGGGCGGTATTTCCGTTGATCCGAACCGTCAGGTGGCGATTGCCAACCCAATGGCGCTGCCGTTCGTTTCACGTCTGATCCCGCGTGGTCCAGGCAACCCAATGGAACAACCGAAAGATGCTAAAGGCAGCGGTACTGAAGCGGGTATTCAGCCACAGTACGGCGTGCCGTATGGCGTGACGCTGAACCCGTTCCTCTCTCCGTTCGGTCTGCCATGTAAACAGCCTGCCTGGGGTTATATCTCCGGTCTGGATCTGAAAACCAACCAGATCGTCTGGAAAAAACGTATTGGTACGCCACAGGACAGCATGCCGTTCCCGATGCCGGTTCCGGTGCCGTTCAATATGGGGATGCCAATGCTGGGAGGCCCAATCTCTACCGCCGGTAACGTGCTGTTCATCGCGGCAACCGCAGATAACTACCTGCGCGCGTACAACATGACCAACGGTGAGAAACTGTGGCAAGGCCGTCTGCCAGCTGGTGGACAGGCAACGCCGATGACCTATGAAGTGAATGGCAAGCAGTACGTTGTCATCTCTGCGGGGGGTCACGGTTCGTTTGGCACGAAGATGGGCGATTATATTGTCGCGTATGCGCTGCCGGATGAAGCAAAATAAATGCAAAACGGCAACGAAAGTTGCCGTTTTTAGTGTTTGTTCCCTCTCCCTGTGGGAGAGGGCCAGGGTGAGAGCATCAGGCCGCACCTGCGAAATGTAGGCCGGGTAAGGCGAAGCCGCCACCCGGCTTTTTTTATACGGTGAACCCCAGCATCATCCCCGTATCCTCATGCTCCAGCAGATGGCAGTGCGCCATATAGGCAAATTCTTTCGGTGCCTCGTGGTCAAACTTCACCAGCACTTCGCTGACGCCGCCCTCCACTCTCACCGTATCTTTCCATCCCGCGCGATGCGCGTCCGGCGCTTTACCGTTCTCTGAGACAATGCGGAACTGCGTGCCGTGGATATGGAACGGATGCAGCATCATGTCGCCCTCGCCGGAGATCACCCAGCGTTCAAACTGCCCTTTCGTGGCGGCAAACATCGGCGTGTTCATATCGAAGGCTTTGCCGTTAATCATGTTGGCGTTATGGAAATCAAAGCCATGACCACCATGATTCATGCCGCCCATTTTGCCGTGGTCCATGTTCATATGGCCCATCATCTGCCCGTGGTGCATCCCTGCCATTGCCTGATTGCCGTACTTCGCCATCAGCGCCTGCATGCCCATCATATCAAGCATCGGGTCCATCGAAAGCTGCAGCTTACGTTCTGTTAACCCACCAGGCGCAGGGAGCGCAGGCAGCGTGGTTAACGTATCCGGCAGAGTGCCGGACGCAGCGATCTGCAACGGCTGAATGCGCAGCACCGGGTGCGGCTTATCAAAAGGCGCGATGGCCATGCCCATCTGGCTGACCGGCAGGGTCACCAGGTCGAACGCTTTGCCGTCGCTGATATCCACCAGCACCTCAAAGCGTTCTCCCATCAGCATCGGCAGCTCGTTCACCTTCACCGGCTCCGGCAACAGACCACCGTCGCTCGCCACCACATACAGCGGGCGCTTATCGCTGGCAGCAAAATTGAGCGAGCGGGCGTTACAGCCGTTGAGCAGCCGTAAACGCAGCCAGCCTTTCGGTGCGGCATGCTGCGGGTAGATCGCACCGTTGGTCAGCAGCGTATCACCAAACCAGCCCACCGCCGCGCTCATCACATCCAGCTGGTAGTCAATCTGCCCGTCTGCGCTGAATTTTTTATCCTGCACAATCACCGGGACATCATCAATGCCCCACTGTTTCGGCAGGCGCAGCAGACGACTTTCGTCATCTTCAATCAGCACCAGCCCGGCCAGCCCCATCGCCACCTGATGACCCGTCTTGCCATGTTGATGCGGATGGAACCAGCAGGTCGCCTCGCGCTGGTCAGGCGTAAAGGTTACGCTGCGCTTACCACCGGCTTTAATAACGCCCTGCGGGCCGCCATCCACCCCACCAGGCACTTCCAGACCATGCCAGTGCAGCGTGGTCTCTTCTGCCAGCGTATTGTGGATATCAACCGTCACCGTTTTCCCCTTGCGTAGCTGGAGGGCCGGCCCGAGGAGATTACCGTTATAGCCCCACGTCGTGGCGGTATGTTCACCGAAGGTCGTTTTACCGGATTGCACGACAAGCTGGAGACGGCTACTGGCATCTGCGGTGAGTAATTCAGGGATCGGTAATGCTGGCCTGTCAGCCGCAAAAACCGCGCGGCTCCACAGCGGTAGCGCGCTGGCAACACCCAGCGCAACGGAATATTTCAAAAAATCACGACGTTGCATGTTCATTTCCTTATTTCCTGCAGGCGATCTTTTGAGCATAAACCCTCCCCTAACCGGAAGGTCAAGCACAGCGGCAATAATAAAGCTCGTCGCCCTGACACCAGGTATGCTAACGTTAATTTTCCGTGATGCAGTGGTAAAAGCAATGAAGACGTTTTTCAGAACAATTTTGTTCAGTAGCCTGATGGCGATGTGTGCAAACAGTTACGCGCTGAGTGAAAACGAAGCAGAAGATATGGCCGATCTGACGGCAGTTTTTGTGTTTCTGAAAAACGATTGCGGTTACCAGAATTTACCCAACGGGCAAATTCGTCGCGCACTGGTCTTTTTTGCCCAGCAGAACCAATGGGATCTCAGCAACTACGACAGCTTCGACATGAAGGCGCTCGGTGAAGACAGCTACCGTGATTTGAGCGGTATTGGCATTCCCACTGCTAAAAAATGCAAAGCGCTGGCACGCGATTCACTCAGCCTGCTCGCCTACGTGAAGTAACCTTCCCGACGCCCCTTGTTGACTCGCTAACCGCTCACAACGGCGGTAATGTGTTGCGCCCCTTCTGCTGGATGTGAGGATGTTAACGAAGGAGAGGACAACCCATGACCGAAAAAACGGTATGGCATGAAACGCTGCATGATCAATTTGGTCAATACTTTGCCGTGGATAACGTGCTTTACCACGAGAAAACCGATCATCAGGATTTGATCATCTTCGAGAACGCCGCCTTTGGCCGCGTGATGGCGCTGGACGGTGTGGTGCAAACCACCGAGCGCGATGAGTTTATCTATCACGAGATGATGACCCACGTCCCGCTGCTGGCCCACGGCCACGCGAAACATGTGCTGATTATCGGCGGCGGCGACGGTGCCATGCTGCGTGAAGTCTCCCGTCATCAATCCCTCGAAACCATCACTATGGTGGAAATCGATGCCGGTGTGGTTTCGTTCTGTCGTCAGTATCTGCCGAACCATAATGCCGGTAGCTATGACGATCCGCGCTTTAAGCTGGTTATCGACGACGGCGTCAATTTTGTTAACCAGACCACGCAAACCTTTGATGTCATTATCTCCGACTGCACCGATCCGATCGGTCCGGGCGCGTCGCTGTTTACCTCCTCATTCTACGAAGGCTGCAAGCGTTGCCTGAAACCAGGCGGGATCTTCGTGGCACAAAACGGCGTCTGCTTCCTGCAGCAGGATGAAGCCCTCGACAGCCATCGCAAGCTAAGCACTTACTTTGGTGACGTCAGTTTCTATCAGGCCGCCATTCCGACCTACTACGGCGGGATCATGACCTTCGCCTGGGCGACCGATAACGATGTGTTACGCCATCTCTCAACCGAAATTGTTCAGGCCCGCTTCCACCAGGCCGGTCTTAAATGCCGCTATTACAATCCGGCCATCCATACCGCGGCGTTTGCCTTGCCACAATATCTGCAAGACGCATTGTCCTTAAAGGAGGTGAACTAATTGAAAAAACTCAAACTGCATGGCTTTAACAATCTGACCAAAAGCCTGAGTTTTTGTATTTACGATATCTGCTACGCCAAAACAGCGGAAGAGCGCGATGGTTATATCGCCTATATCGATGAACTCTACAACGCCAACCGTCTGACCGAGATCCTGTCAGAAACCTGCTCGATCATCGGTGCAAATATCCTGAACATCGCCCGTCAGGATTATGAGCCTCAGGGCGCGAGCGTCACCATTCTGGTGAGTGAAGAGCCGGTCGATCCTCAGCTTATCGACAAAACCGAGCATCCCGGCCCGCTGCCGGAAGTGGTCGTCGCACACCTCGATAAAAGCCATATTTGTGTTCACACCTACCCGGAGAGCCACCCGGAGGGCGGGCTGTGTACCTTCCGCGCCGATATCGAAGTATCGACCTGCGGCGTGATTTCTCCGTTGAATGCGCTCAATTATTTAATCCACCAGTTGGAATCCGATATCGTGACCATTGATTATCGCGTGCGTGGTTTTACCCGTGATATCAACGGCATGAAGCACTTTATCGACCATGAGATCAACTCCATTCAGAACTTTATGTCTGAGGATATGAAGGCGCTGTACGACATGATGGACGTGAACGTGTATCAGGAGAACATCTTCCATACCAAGATGTTACTTAAGGAATTCGACCTTAAGCACTACATGTTCCATACCAAACCGGAAGAGTTAAGCGAAGAAGAGCGCAAGGCCATCACCGACCTGCTCTGGAAAGAGATGCGCGAAATCTACTACGGCCGCAATATTCCGGCCGTGTAAAAACGCTGGAGCAAGGACGCTCCGGTTTACTTCTGTTTCATAAACTCGCGGTACGCCGCCACTACCTGTAAAAAGTCCTCGACGCCGCACAGCGACAGACTTTCTTCGTCATAGTAGCTCATCCCCTCTTCCATCTCGTCACCCGAGAATTCAAGCTGGTTGGCACGCACCATAACTTCTTCACCATCCATCCATAACGTGTATTCATGCCCGGCTCGTTGCCAGGAACGCTCACTGCCTTTTACCGTATTCGCCGCCTGTTCAACTTCATCGAGAAGCGCGAGATTCTCTTTCACCTCTTCGTTAAACCAGTGCCCAACGGCTTCGTGGCCCATCGACATACGCACCTTCACCACGCCGGTGATGTCGCGCAGAAATTCGTAATCCATAGTGTTTTCCTCTGCAAAGCCATTAGGGTAATTATCGCAGCAGCGAGGAAGAAAAAAAGCGCGGGAGGTGGGAGGAATGAAAATAAAAAACCCACCGACGTTGCGATGGGTTTTGTAGGCCCGGTAAGCGTAGCGCCACCGGCAATGGGTCAGGTGCGGTCTGGTGCCCTCACCCCCAGCCCCTCTCCCACGGGAGAGGGTAGCATTTATACCGCGGTCTGGAAGATCACCCCGTCAGCCTTCTCGGTGTACTGAGAGAGCTGGTCGAAGTTCAGATAGCGATAGGTATCTACCGCTGTCTTATCAACCTGCGCCACAAAGGTCTGGTACTCTTCCGGCGTTGGCAGTTTGCCAATCAGCGCCGCAACCGCCGCCAGCTCCGCAGAGGCCAGGTAAACGTTAGCGCCCGTCCCTAAACGGTTCGGGAAGTTACGGGTCGAAGTGGACACCACCGTCGCACCGTCGGCCACGCGCGCCTGGTTACCCATACACAGGGAACAGCCAGGGATTTCGATACGCGCACCGCTCTTACCGAACACGCTGTAGTAACCCTCTTCGGTCAGCTGTGCAGCGTCCATACGGGTTGGCGGTGCCACCCACAGGCGGGTTGGCAGCTGGCCTTTGTGGGTATCCAGCAGCTTACCGGCAGCACGGAAGTGGCCAATGTTGGTCATGCAGGAACCGATAAACACTTCGTCGATCTTCTCGCCCTGCACTTCAGAGAGTGGACGCGCGTCATCCGGATCGTTCGGCGCACACAGAATTGGCTCTTTAATATCCGCCAGATCGATGTCGATCACTGCCGCATATTCTGCGTCAGCGTCAGCTTCCAGCAGCTGCGGATCGGCCAGCCATTTTTCCATACCCTGGATACGACGCTCCAGCGTGCGACGGTCGCCGTAGCCTTCTGCGATCATCCACTTCAGCAGCACGATGTTAGAGTTCAGATACTCAATAATCGGCTCTTTGTTCAGCTTGATGGTACAGCCCGCGGCAGAACGCTCTGCAGACGCATCGGTCAGCTCGAACGCCTGTTCAACTTTCAGATCCGGCAGACCTTCAATTTCCAGGATACGGCCGGAGAAGATGTTTTTCTTACCTTTCTTCTCAACGGTCAGCAGGCCCTGTTTGATGGCATACAGCGGGATCGCGTGAACCAGGTCACGCAGGGTGATACCCGGCTGCATTTTGCCCTTGAAGCGCACCAGCACCGATTCCGGCATATCCAGCGGCATTACGCCGGTCGCCGCAGCAAACGCCACCAGACCAGAGCCCGCCGGGAAGGAGATACCGATAGGGAAACGGGTATGGGAGTCACCGCCTGTACCCACGGTATCCGGCAGCAGCATACGGTTCAGCCAGGAGTGGATGACGCCATCACCCGGACGCAGAGACACGCCGCCACGGTTCATGATGAAGTCTGGCAGCGTGTGGTGCGTGGTTACGTCAACCGGCTTCGGATACGCCGCAGTGTGGCAGAAGGACTGCATCACCAGGTCAGAAGAGAAGCCCAGGCACGCCAGGTCTTTCAGTTCGTCACGGGTCATTGGGCCAGTGGTGTCCTGAGAGCCTACGGAGGTCATTTTCGGTTCGCAGTATGCGCCAGGACGGATACCGGCTACGCCGCACGCGCGACCGACCATTTTCTGTGCCAGCGAGTAACCGCGGCTGCTTTCCGCCACATCTTTCGCCTGACGGAACACGTCACTGTGCGGCAGACCCAGCGCTTCACGCGCTTTGGTGGTCAGGCCACGACCGATGATCAGCGGAATACGGCCACCGGCACGCACTTCGTCGATCAACACGTCGGTTTTCAGCTCGAAGCTGGCCAGCAGCTCGTTAGTTTCGTGGTTGCGTACTTCACCTTTATACGGGTAAACGTCAATCACGTCGCCCATGTTCAGGTTGCTCACATCCACTTCAATTGGCAGCGCGCCCGCATCTTCCATGGTGTTAAAGAAGATTGGTGCAATTTTACCGCCGAGGCACAGGCCACCGCCGCGCTTGTTCGGCACGTGCGGAATGTCATCGCCCATGAACCAGAGCACGGAGTTAGTGGCGGATTTACGGGATGAGCCGGTACCCACAACATCACCGACGTAAGCCAGCGGGAAACCTTTTTGCTGCAGGGCTTCGATCTGCTTGATCGGGCCAACAACACCAGGCTGATCTGGCTCGATCCCTTCACGGGCGTTTTTCAGCATCGCCAGGGCGTGCAGAGGGATATCCGGGCGGGACCATGCATCCGGTGCCGGAGAGAGGTCATCGGTGTTAGTTTCACCGGTCACTTTGAAAACAGTGACGGTAATTTTTTCAGCCAGGGCAGGACGGTTCAGGAACCATTCGGCATCCGCCCAGGACTGCATCACCTGCTTCGCATAGACGTTGCCTGCTTTGGCTTTTTCTTCCACATCGTAGAAGTTATCGAACATCAGCAGCGTTGAGGAGAGCGCTTTCGCGGCAATCGGTGCCAGCGTGTCGTTATCCAGCGCGTCAATCAGCGGATGAATGTTATAACCACCCTGCATGGTGCCGAGCAGTTCAATGGCTTTTTCAGGAGTAACCAGTGGGGAGGTGGCTTCGCCTTTGGCGATAGCAGCAAGGAATCCGGCTTTTACGTAGGCAGCTTCATCTACGCCAGGCGGTACGCGGTTGATCAACAGATCTAACAGGAATTCTTCTTCGCCCTCAGGCGGGTTCTTCAGCAGCTCGACGAGCGCGGCCATTTGGGTTGCATCTAAAGGTTTGGGTACAATTCCCTCGGCGGCACGTTCTGCTACGTGCTTACGGTATTCTTCTAGCACGACGGTTCTCCTCGCTCTCATTGTCATATGCGGCGGGCGTTCTCTTCACGCTCCTGTGAGACAGCAGGTTGTAGGGTAAATGCCCGATACCGCGTCGGGCAGCATAGCAGGATTTCTGCACAGTGTTAATCTGTTTACAAAAAAGCAACATTAAATAATTTGCTGAATCGTTAAGGATGGTATAGCAGGGGGTGAACTGAATTTCAGACACAAAAAAACCGCCCGGATTGAAGTGAACCCCGAAAGTTGGACATCCAACGACTTTCCAGCCATCCGATATAATTGTGTAATAAATACTCACACTCTTTATCCGGACGTACCGGGTGGTTCCCCAATAAAAGTCAAAACTGTAAAACACGGGTGAATATACTCGCGGCTACATAAACGCCTTACGGCACAGCGCTCGTCTCGTCGGAGTCATTTTATGAAGTTGCCCTTTAAGCCACATCTGCTTGTTCTTCTTTGCAGTGTCGGGCTGTTTGCCGCCTCTGGCGTGATGTTTGTCAAAAGCCGCGCAACGGAACCTGCCGCCCCTGCTCCCGTCGCTCAACAGTCTGCCGCGCCAGCCTATACCGCCGCGCAAATCGATCAGTGGGTTGCCCCTGTTGCACTCTACCCGGATGCCCTGCTGTCGCAAATTTTTATGGCATCAACCTACCCGTCCAACGTTATCCAGGCTGCACAGTGGTCAAAAGACAATCCTAAAATGCAGGGCGACGCGGCTATCCAGGCCGTTGCCGGGCAACCGTGGGACCCAAGCGTTAAGTCGCTGGTCGCCTTTCCACAGTTGATGTCACTGATGGGCGAAAACCCGCCGTGGGTGCAAAACCTGGGAGATGCTTTCCTCGCGCAGCCTAAAGATGTGATGGATTCCGTTCAGCGCCTGCGATTACTGGCGCAGCAAACCGGCGCATTGCAATCCACACCACAGCAGACCGTCACCACCGTGACAAAGCCTGCCTCGACAAAAACAACAACGGAATCAACAACCACGCCGACGGTCATTAAGATTGAATCCGCCGATCCGCAGGTGATTTACGTTCCTGCCTATAACCCGAATACCGTGTATGGAACCTGGCCCAATACGGCATATCCACCCGTTTATTTACCGCCCTCTCCCGGCGAGCAATTCACCAACAGCCTGGTCAAAGGCTTAGGCTTTAGCCTGGGCGTGGCAACAACGTATGCCATTTTCAGTAATATCGACTGGGATGACGACGATGACTGGGATCACCATCACCACGATGATGACTGGGATCATCACGGCGGGTATAGCCACAACGGCGACAACAACATCAATATCAACGTTGATAACTTCAACAAAATCAGCGGCCAGCATCTGACGAATATCAGCCATAACTGGCAGCACAATCCCGCCTACCGTGAAGGCGTGCCGTACCCAACCAACCAGCTCAACAGCCGTTTCCATTCAACCCATTCAACAACCGGCCTCAGTGCGACGCAGCAAAAACCGATCAACCGCGACAGCCAGCGTCAGGCCGCGCTGACTCAAATGGAGAAATCGACGGGAAAAACGTTTTCTCAGTCGGCGCATACCGGCACCAGAGATGCACAGCGCCAGGCTTCAAACCAGCAACTGAAGCAGATTTCTCAGCGCAATAACTACCGTGGCTATGACACCAAACCGCAACCCCTGAAGCGCGCAAGCACGCCGCTGCGTGAAAATCGCCACGCTGAGATGCAAAGTCAACAGAAACGGATTTCGCAGACGGCGCAGCAGCACACCTGGCCGCATCGTGCCAATGCCCTGAGCGGCAACGACAGCCGTTCAGCCAACTGGCAAGCCCAGCAGCAGCGTGGTGCGCAAAGTCGTCAGCTTTCGGCACGCCAACAACAGCCACGGCAAATATCTGCCGGCCGGACTGAACACCATGAATTCCGTCATCGCTAAGGGAACCGACATGAAAAGAAAACTCCTCACAGGCATGGTGCTGTTCATGGTGTCGGCCTCCACGATGGCGCAACAATCCTTCAGCACGCCTGACCAGGCGACCGACGCGCTGGCAAACGCCATTAACACGCAAAATGAAAGTGCTATGAACACGTTACTCGGGGAACACTGGCGCGATTTTCTGCCGCCAGAAGGCGTCGATCCTGAGGCCGTTGACCGCTTCTTGCGCGACTGGAAAGTCCGGCATAGCACCGTCATTAATGGCGATGTCGCGCATCTGGTCGTCGGCGACGGCAACTGGCAACTGCCGATCCCGGTGATCAAAACCGCCTCCGGCTGGCACTTCGATATGCACGACGCTGCCGAAGAGATCCTGACCCGCGAAATCGGGCGCAACGAACTCGCCGCAATCGAAGCACTGCATGCTTATGTGGATGCGCAGCGAAGCTATTACGCGATGAACCAGAAATACGCGCAAAAAATTATCAGCTCTGAAGGGAAAAAAGACGGACTGTACTGGCCCATTTCACCCGGCGAAGCACCCAGCCCGCTTGGTCCGGCTTTCAGTCCGAAAGAGCCGGGTGCGGGCTATCACGGCTATCGGTTCCGCATTCTGCCGGATGAGAAAGGATTTGCGATGATCGCCTGGCCAGTCAGTTATGGTCAGACAGGGGTGATGAGTTTTCTGATAAATCAGGATTATAAGGTGTACCAGACCAATCTCGGCAATGAGTCAGCGAAAAAAGCACAGGCGCTGACTGCATACTCTCCGGATAAAACCTGGCAGCCCGTCGCCCCATAGGACAACCCCAGGCCGGGTGAGCACACGCGCCACCCGGCTGTTTTTTTTACAGGATATTTGCGACAGATTTCGCCAGTTGAGCTTCGAGAACCGGTTTCGCCTCTTCAAACTTCAGGTTCACTTTATTAGCGTTAGATACCACGCGAGTCTGATACTTCGCGCGATCGCCCTGCTCTGTGCTGGTTTGCAGTTTCACACCAGACGTCCCCTGACGCAGGGCTGCGATGTTATCAGTGGTCACTTTCGCTTTGCTGCGCTCCGAGATCTGCAGGTCGGTGACCATGGTGTAGTTCACATCTTCTACCATTGCATCTGCCGCCATACCGATCAGGCCAGCCGCCAGCCCCACACCCAGCGCCGCGCCGGAGGAGTTGCTGTTATAGGCAGTGATACCCGCACCCAGAGCCGCCCCCACAGCGGCACCTTCATAACCGGTTTTCAGGTAGCCCTGAGCTTCACGCAGGTCCATTTTGTCCGCTTTCAGAACGTTCGCCTGCACCCAGTAGTAAGCGCTATCTGGTGAGCTGGTGACTTTGTAGCCTTTCGCTATCAGGTCGTTCGCCAGCAGAGTCTGCAGATTGCTCATGTCTTTATCAGAAGTGTTTTTAACCTGAATGTAGACTGTTTTTTCATTAGATGGCTCAAGCCAGACGGTTTCGCTCATCTGAGTTTTCACTTCCAGATTGCGTTTCTTTACCGCCGTGGAGACCGCGCCACATCCGGTCAGCGTCAGCGCTGCTGCCACTAAGCCAATCACCGCAACTTTCTTCAAAGACATGTGTTTTCCTTTTTTCGTGTAATAAAAGAGTCCAGAACCCCTAAACCGCGCGGCCAGTAGCCACACAATGGTGAAAAAAGTATCGGCAGATGGAAGAAAATTCTTAGCGGAAATATCAATGAGATGACTACCAGAACAGGTAGTTTTCAGGACAAAAAAAACGCCTCCGGAGAGGCGTTTATCAGGCAGGAAGAAACTTATTTCTTCTTCGCTTTCGCGTTTGGCAGGTCGGTAATGCTACCTTCGAACACTTCTGTCGCCAGGCCCACAGACTCATGCAGAGTTGGGTGAGCGTGGATGGTCAGCGCGATGTCTTCAGCGTCACAGCCCATTTCGATCGCCAGGC
>OJJJ01000100.1_pt1 | contig 58353 bp, 43 predicted proteins | sample 1596311 | NCBI WGS metagenome assembly OJJJ01 (sample SAMEA4350140, study PRJEB24818) | metagenome | biome: human; feature: gut; material: faeces | place: Denmark | collected 2013-09
AGCTATAGTTTGTTGTTCTTTAGATGGAAGAAGCGGAGGTTTCTACTCCTCAGTAACTGGTAATGAAATTTGTGAAAAAGAACTTCTTCCATCTCCAGCATTTCTAAAATAATCGACATTATATTTAAGATAATAAAAAAGAAATTTTAATGCATATATATCAGATGACGTATAGCCCCACATCTCATTTTTAAATGTACAAGGGACATTGCAATATATAAAGTCTATTACCCCTCTTGATTGAACAATTACTACAGGATCACTAATAATATTTGCATTAGGCAAATCCGATACATTTGCTCTAATCTCTGTTGCTCCTCCGGCAAAAACTCTTATCGCTCCAGTAGCAGATTTTATTTTACTCATTCTTTCTGCAGTTATAGGAGTTCCTCTAACACGCTTATATATTTTTTTTATTTCGTTATACTCAATAGTATCTTTAGAATGAGTTACCATGTGTATCCCATCCTTTCTAATGCAGATTTAACCTTATCCTTCGACTGAACTGTCTTTTCTTCAATCTCTCCTAAAGTGTGCTCATAGCGTTTAGCAATTAAGACAACTTTTGAGGCAAGATTATTCAACACTTGATCAATCGCATCAATAATGTCGCTTTCAAGCCTTGCCATCCACTTTTTATCAAAGAGTAAATACTTTACTTCATCAATTGTTAGTTCTCCATATTTAGCAAGTACTAAATCATCCAGCTCTTTTTGAGCTTCTTTAATCGCTTTATCAGCTTCTTCTTTTTCAGTTAACTTAGCTTGGTAAGAAAGAAGAGCATTATATTCTTCAACATATGTTTCAGGCATTATTGCATTGTCATTTGCTTCTTTTAATGCATTTTTAAGCTTAGCTTTTCCGAATGAACCGTTCTTATTTCTAAGCTCATATGTCTTCAGCTTACTATTGGCTTTGACGATTTTCTCCATCTCTGAAGTACTTCCTGCATCAAATAATTCAATAAGTTTCGTAATGTCATCTATCACTTCAGAAGTCTTTTTACTTTCAAGTTCTTTTATCTGTTTATTCAGATTTGCTTTAGGTATTCCGTCCCCTTTTTCATTCAGAGCATTTATAAGTAAGCCCTCGTCACCTGATTCTTCTTCTCTCATTTCATCCAGTTCAGATTCAAGCAATGCAGATTTTTCGATTAGCTCATTAAGAGCCATTAACTCAGTTTCAAAATACTCCTGTTCAATAATGTCTCTCGAAATTAAAGCACCTTCAAACGACTTCATTTTTGAAGTATCATCGACCTTTATTTCTTCTCCATTTTCATCTTTAGCTTTCTTTTGAGCGTATACATATTCAATCTCACGTCCCGCATCATATCCACTCGCTTTTATTACATATACATCATCTTGCATTTTCTCATTCCAATAGTTAAGCAAGAAGTCGTACACATCGTAATTGTCTAGAAGTTTTGCCGATTCAAAATCTCTCAAAATTTCAATACCCAAGCTTCGAATTAATTCTTTTGGATTTGTATCTGTATTAATATTGAGTAATGAATCTTTTACTTTATTTTTCCACGTCTCGAATAGAGAACCGTATTCAGTCTCCTTTTCAACCTTTATATTTTCATCTTCAGAAATGACTGTTTCAATTTCATTTGGTTTTATAGCAAGATTATAGACATTATGTTTTTCATCAACACAAGTGAATATCTCTTGTCTTAACTGTGGCGATATTTTCCAGAGTCTCTCTAAAGAGTTAATATCGACTTCTGGAATACCACCCTTAAGATGAGATGCAATGTTTTGAGGTAATGTATCATCTATTTTTTGGATATAACGAGGCACATTAAGGTTTCCTTCGTTCTCTTCTAAAATCTCCTTATAGGTAATAAAGCGGGAGTACCCCTCAACCTTTTCTTGGTGAATAAAGGTTTGCACAATTTTCTCAATATCCTGTTCACGAAGACGGTTCTTATTTCCATCTTTCTTAAACCCATCGCTCGCATCAATCATAAAGATACCCTCACGTTTATCAGCGTTTTCTTTATCGATTATGATGATACTAGCTGGGATTCCTGTACCATAAAATAAGTTTGCTGGCAGACCAACAATCCCCTTAATGTATCGCTTCTCAAGAACAGCTTTTCTAATGGTTTCTTCTGAGTTTCCTCTAAAGAGAACACCGTGTGGCAGAATAATCCCTGCCTTACCATTGCTATCCAATGCTTTTAGAACATGTAGAAACCAAGCATAATCACCATTCTTTTCTGGTGGAATGCCATAACCATCAAACCGCTTATATTTATCTTCAGATGGTTTAATTCCATCAGTCCAGTCCTTATCAGAAAATGGTGGATTCATGACAATAAAATCGAATTTTCTAAGTCCACCAAAATCATCAGTATATTGTGGATTGGCTAATGTATTTCCACTTTTAATTTCACCTGTGCCTTTGTTATGTAAGATGAAGTTCATCTTTGCTAAACCAGCAGTATCAGGATATTTTTCTTGTCCAAATATTGTAACTATGGAATCGCCATTATCATCAGTTGGTGCTTCATCTGCTGAACGAATAAGTAATGATCCACTCCCCGCCGCAGGATCATGGAGAGTCCATTTCTTTCCTGTCTCTTGTTTAATATTGCCAATACCAATAAGTCTAGCAATAATACGTGACACCTCACTAGGTGTATAAAACTGTCCCTTACTCTTACCAGACTCCTGAGCGAATTTCATCATGAAGTATTCATATGCATCCCCAATGATGTCATCTCCACTGGCTCTGTTGCTTTTAAAGTCAATAGCTGGGTTTTGGAATATAGCAATTAGACCAGAGACTTTATCTACGAGCTCCTTACCAGAACCTAGTTCATCCGGATTATTAAAGCTAACATCAGGAAGCGCTCCCACTAGCTTATTATCCTCGAGAAACTTTTGAAGAATTACATCAACTCTTTCACCAACATCTGGTTTACCTTTTGCAGCAATCAAGTCGTCAAATGAGGCACCTTCATTTACTGTAAATTCAGCAAAACGTTGCCCTTTATATCTGTCTGATACATACTTGAAGAATAACAATACAAGTACATAATCTTTATACCTTGAAGGTTCTACTCCACCTCTTAATTTATTACAAGCCTCCCATAATAGGGAATACAATTCTGATTTTTTCACAGCCATTCATTTAACCTCTCTCATCTATTTAAGTGTTTTATATTTAGTATTCAGTAATATCTATACCTGCTTTTAATAATCTTTCATATCTCTCGTGGGAGATAAGAACTGCTACAGGTTTTCCATTTTTCAAAACAAAAGCTGTTTTATCTTCATCTGATAAACCAGTAATTAATTTTGATGATTGTCCTCTAAGAAAATCTGACATGTTATAGAATTCCATCGGTTCCTTTTGGACTTTATCTTCCTTATCCATACCTAAATCCACCTTTTCTTTTTATCATAACATTTTACAACTTTTATTTAAACCTTTATATGTACTTGAAAAGTAATTACTTTATAAGTGCATTTCAATCTTGTTTATCTATTCAAGCCAATAGCCATCTTGTCAACTCACCACATTTTTGCCAACAATCTTATCAACTCACCAACTCAATAACCGTATTGACCGATGACTTTTCAAATTCACCAATCTTGGATAACTTCCCTCATAGCAAAAATCCGCGATTATCCTTCCGGCTTATTACCAGACCTCAAATCACGGAAAGCCTTTATTTGCTTATATTATTACACGCTTACTTATCAACCCTTGACATCAATACTACCGTCTCAACGTGGGTCGTTTGCGGGAACAAATCAACAGGTTGGACTTCTTTTGTCACATACCCTTCTTCTTCAAACAACGCGAGGTCACGAGCCAAGGTTGCTGGATTGCAGGAAATGTAGACGATGCGCTCTGGTTTAACCGCAGCGGTCGTTTCGATAAAGCTAGCATCTAAACCTTTGCGAGGTGGATCAACGAAGACGACTGTCGGTTGAATGCCTTCACGTAGCCATTGCGGCATGATTTTTTCGGCTTTTCCGATAAAGTAATGCACGTTTTCGACACCATTTCTTTTGGCATTGGCTTTGGCATCGTTCACCGCCTCAGGAATCACTTCCATCCCTAACACTTCTTTCACGCGATCAGCCAAACTGATCCCGATTGTTCCGATTCCTGCATAGGCATCCACAACGACATCATTTTCAGACAGTTGTGCCATCTCGAAGGCGGTTTGATACAAGACTTCCGTTTGCGCTGTGTTGACTTGGTAGAAAGATTTCGCTGAGATTTGGAAGGTTTTGCCTAATAATTGATCATCGATCGATGACTTGCCATACAAGACACGCTCGAACTCGCCCATGATCACATTGGTTTTTTCTTCATTGATGTTTTGAATGACAGAAACAACTTCTGGAATCTCTTCGTGGATCACTTCCGCGATTTCTTCTCCTTTGAAAAATTTCGGTTTACGTGTCACTAATACGACCATCATTTCACCTGAATGATGCCCACGACGCACGACAATGTGGCGTAAGAACCCTTCATGGGCTTCTTCATTGTAGGCTTTGACATTGAAACGCTGCAAAATATCTCTGACTTTGATGATTGCTTGATCGATGTTTGGATCTTGAATATAAAAGTCTTCGATCGGTACCAGAGTATGGCTGTTTTTACGGTAAAACCCAGTCGTTAATTCCCCATGGATTTTTTGCACAGGGATTTGTGCTTTATTGCGGTAACCAAATGGTTTTTCCATTCCGATTGGTGCATTGACCTTGATTTCAGGCAGTTTGGCGATTTTAGCCAAAACATTCTCTACTTGCTGCTGTTTGAAGGCTAATTGTTTGTCATAGCTCAAATGACTCAATGGGGCGATCCCGGTGCGCAACAATGCTTCATTCGGTAATTCTTGCCGATCAGGACTCGCTTGCAACAGTTTCATCACTTTGGCAAAACCAAATTTGTTGCCGACTTTCAACACTTTGACTAAGGCACGTTCATTTGGCAGGGTGTTTTCAATAAATAATAAGTAGCCATCGACTTTGGCGATCCCATTTCCTTCATGGGAAAGGTCCAAAATATCGACTTCAAGTTCCTGATTCTTTTTAACAGGATAATTTTTCATAGATTTCTCCTTTGTGCTTACTTTCTCCATTTTAAAAAGGAATGGTCGAAATTGCAAGCGCTGCTTATTTTAACGGTTCAACAGATCGGGTAGACGTGCAAAAAAGAACCGAAGGAGGGAAATCGGCTGATTGCTTTTCTAGGGGTTGCGGCGAAGAGCCGCTGCACCACAGGAGCAATCCCTTTTCCATCCTTCGGAAAATCGAACAGATCAAAAGTTGGTAAAAACCTCGATCATTGTTTATTTGTCAGCTGTTTTTTTCTTTTTCTGTGATTTTTCCCGTTCGCTCTTGTTTAAGATTTGTTTTCTCAAACGAATGCTTTCTGGTGTTACTTCACAGTATTCGTCATCGTTCAAGAACTCCAATGATTCTTCTAGTGAAAGGATTCTTGGTTTCTTGATGACAGATGTTTGGTCTTTCGTCGCTGAACGGACGTTGGTCATTTGTTTTGCTTTCGTAATATTGACCGTTAAGTCATTGTCACGAGAGTTTTCGCCGACGATCATTCCTTCATATACTTCAGTACCTGGTTCAACGAAGACCGTTCCACGTTCTTCAATACTCATGATTGAGTAAGTCGTTGCTTTTCCTGTATCGATCGATACAAGTGCGCCGTGGTGGCGTCCGCCGATTTGCCCTTGAATCATTGGCAAGTATTGGTCGAAGGTGTGGTGCATGATACCGTAGCCGCGAGTCATTGATAAGAATTCTGTCGTATAGCCGATCAAGCCACGAGCTGGTGCTAAGAAAATGATCCGTACTTGTCCATTTCCTGTATTGATCATATCTTGCATTTCTGCTTTACGAATCCCTAGTGATTCAATCACTGAACCCATGTATTCTTCTGGTGTGTCGATTTGCACTCGTTCAAATGGTTCGCATTTCACGCCATCGATTTCGCGTTCGATAACTTCTGGACGAGAAACTTGCAATTCAAAGCCTTCACGACGCATGTTTTCGATCAAGATCGATAAATGAAGTTCGCCACGTCCTGAAACAGTCCAAGAATCTGGTCCGATTGGTTCAACACGTAGAGACACGTCTGTTTGTAGTTGCGCCATCAAGCGTTCTTCAATTTTACGAGCGGTTACGAATTTCCCTTCACGACCTGCAAATGGTGAGTTGTTCACGACAAAGGTCATTTGTAACGTTGGCTCATCAATGTGTAAAACAGGTAATGAGTCTTGGTGATCGATCGGTGTGACTGTTTCACCAACGAAGATGTCTTCCATCCCAGAAACAGCGATCAAATCGCCAGCTTTCGCTTCTTGGATCTCTAAACGTTTCAAACCGAAGAAACCGAATAATTTTGTGACACGGAATTTCTTCACTTGGCCATCAAGTTTCATCAAAGCAACTTGGTCACCAACTTTGATCGTTCCACGAAAGACACGTCCGATTCCGATACGTCCAACGTAGTCATTATAATCAAGCAACGATACTTGGAATTGCAATGGCTCATCGCTGTTGTCGATTGGCGCTGGAATGTGTTTTACGATTGTATCAAACAATGGTGCCATCGTTTTTTGTTGATCGGCAGGATCATCTGATTCACTTGAGGTTCCGTTGATCGCTGAAGCGTAGATCACTGGGAAGTCCAATTGGTCATCGTCTGCACCTAATTCGATAAATAGTTCTAATACTTCATCTACCACGTGCTCAGGACGAGCAGATGGTTTGTCGATTTTGTTAACAACAACGATTGGGACTAAATGTTGTTCCAACGCTTTTTTCAATACGAAACGTGTTTGAGGCATCGTTCCTTCATAAGCATCAACAACCAAAACAACACCATCGACCATTTTCATGATCCGCTCTACTTCACCGCCGAAGTCCGCGTGTCCTGGGGTATCCATGATATTGATTTTGGTTCCGTTGTATTCAACCGCTGTATTTTTCGCTAAGATCGTGATACCACGTTCTTTTTCGATCGCATTTGAATCCATCGCCCGTTCTTGTAATTGGGTATGGCTATCTAACGTTTGGGATTGTTTCAATAATTCATCAACTAATGTAGTTTTTCCGTGGTCAACGTGGGCAATAATAGCGACGTTGCGGATATCATTTCTAATATTCAATTTATAAACTCCTTTTTTGGTGACATTGCACTCGACAAGCCATTATACCAGAATTTCTTTCTGAAATATAGTGCAAAGTTTTCATTTTTACAGAAAAAGCAGACATCTTGTCGATATCTGCTCCAATTCATCCTCGTTTTGGCATAGAATGCTTAACGGGAAACAGCAATTTCAGTTCAAACCAGCCATCTTCTGTTTGGATCACCATCGTTCCTTTGTATTTATTCACCGTTTCGCGGACACTTTTTAACCCATACCCATGAAAATGTTTGTCTTTCTTGGTGGTGATCGGCAAGCCGTTTTCAAACGTCAAGGGTTCTTCGTAGCGATTTTCTAGGCAGATCAAAAGCATCTCCCCTTTACGGCTGATTTTCAATTGAATCAAGCGATTATCTTCTTTGGTAATTTTGCGGACACTTTCAATGGCGTTATCGATAATATTACCGAAAAGCGTACTGATATCCACTGAATTCATAAAAGAAAGGCTTGCCCCATCTGCAATCACGGTGAAGGTAATTTTTTCTTTCTGACAAAAGATTTGTTTTCCTGTCAAAACAATATCTAACACACTATTGCCGGTATCCATCCTTAAGTCGTACGAGTTGATTTCTTTTTCCATGACAGCCAAATAATCCTGTGTCTCCTGTGAGAGAGGATCATTTTTCAAAACATTGATCAAATGTTTCAGGTCGTGATACTTTTGATTGATGATCTCAATGCTTCTTTCCGAGGTTTGATAATTGATCATTTGATTTTTTAGCAAGCTTTCTAACTTCTGAACTTCAAACTTTTGTTTCATTTCATTCAATTGAACGTGGTAGGCAAATAGCAGCGCCACTCCCCCAAAATCCACCATCGTTCGAATATTAAAAATATCTCTAGCCATACTCCCACTAAAAGGCGTATTTTGATACACATAGCTGATATTGCTCATGGTGAATACCACGATCACGATAATCATCACCGAAGCGATTTCTCGATAGGTGATTACTTGTTCGGCACTTTCGATCACAAATCGTTTTTCCAATTTGTACAAAAGGCCTAACAGCATACTGCATCCCAAAAAAATAAACGCATAGGTTCCGATATAATCGAAGGAAACTTTGAAATCCAATACAAGAAAATAGTAGATTTGATACGTGAGTGATGCAGCAAATTCACCTACGATAAATGCCCGTGCAGTGAAATACAAGGCATTTTTCCACGGAATCTCAGCAGTGGTAAAAAGAAATAGAAACATTATAAGTGCTGAAATGATAATGATCGGAATAAAATAGACTTGTGAGACATCGGAATTAATGATTTCCATATGCAGATACAAGATCAAAAGGAATACAAAAACCCGTCCAATTTTTTTCTGGGTTAGCTTCTCTGTTTTCGTCAGTAATACGAAAAGTAAGGTACTCATCCAATAAGCGATCGCATAAAAAATACCTGGAGTTTCTGATAGTTGATACGGGGACAAAATTGCTTCACCTCATCTAATAGTCATTTAGACATGCCATTGTTTCGCCAGTGTATCCATGATCAATTTGCGTTTTCCTCGGCTGATAGGCAACTCTGCTTCTCCAACGATCACAGTCGAATGATTAATACCCGTGATATGCCTCAGATTGACAATAAACCCGCGATGGATTCTCAAAAAACGATCCGGTTGTAACTGCTGCTCCAATTCCCGCATGACACCGATCGATTCCAATTCTTGATCAGTTAATTTAAAAATCAATTTATGTCCTTGGCTTTCCACGTACTGAATCGCATCTTGATTGACGCGATAATAATTCTGTCCGGCTTTGATACGCAGAAAACTGTCTTCTTTCATCTTCAGTCGCTTGATTGTTTTTTTTAAATACTCCGACAACGAATAATAATTAAAGGGTTTAAGGATATAGCCAATTGCATTGACATCATAGCCTTTGACTGCATATTGCGCCGTACTGGTAATAAAAATGACGAAGACATCAGAATCCCGCTTGCGAATTTCCTCGATCGCTGACATTCCATCGATCAATGGTAGATGGATATCCATCAGCAGTAAATCAAATTCCGAGTCATAACGTTCTACGAAATCATACCCATCATGAAAGGTTTCTACTTGAAAAACGACTCCTTCTTTTTCTTGAAATGTCTGTAAATATGACAAGAGCTGTTGCCGATATTCTTCTTGATCTTCCACGATTCCAACACGGATCATGCGCTCACCAACCCGCTGCGATTTTTTATAGTCATAGTGTTTAATCTCCCTTCTTAAAAAAGTAAAGCGTTTTTTTCGTCGTTTTTCTTATTTTATTTTAACATAATTTGTTATTTATGAAGCGATTATTTTTACGCAGGAAAAGCATAGAGAACGAGCGCTTTCACGTCTTCTCTATGCTTTATTTTTTATCGCTTTACTCGGTAACTGTTTTCTTCTGTCCAATATCGAAAAAGGCTGCGATGACAGAGATCAACCAAGTGGCTACGAAGATAACAATAATCATGATGGCTTGAGAGCCAGCATCGAACGCCGCTTCATTGTTCATTTCAAGGTTAGAACCGAAAATATAGCCAAAGGATTCAAGTCGCATGCTGATGAAGCGCACACCACCTAAGATAATCAATAAACTAGCTACGATACGGCTGATATCAGCTGCCATTAACAGTGATTTGGTTTTTGCATGAAAGGATAGCCCAATCGTCAAAAGCAGGAATACTAGCGCTGCTGCTAACAAATACAAAACATTGACTTGCATGTCTTGATAATACGCTTTATTAACGTTGGAGATATACAAGAAGACCAAACTCGTCGTAAGGACGAAAACCAGCAGATAGATATACAAACTGATTTTTTGTTTCTTTAGCATTGTCATCATTGTTCCGCTCCCTTCTTCTTCATTGAAATAAAGACATAGCCACCAAAGCTAATAACTGCTACTGCAAGGCCGCCATAGATTCCGACGGTCATGGCTGTCTCCCACCATGGTGTAATTCGGATCGTCTGAACATTTTGGGCGGCACTTTGGGCATAGGCATATAATTGATACTTCATGTTTTCTCTCGCTTGTTCAACAAATTGCGCATCTTGGGCTGCCAAATCAACGGTCAGATAAGGCCAAGCCTCTAAGACATTCGCCATCGTCTCATTTGAGGCAAAATCTGCCATCATCGTAACGCCTGCCATAATAATGGATTCTGGACGGAAGTAGCCGTTGTTGTTGACCATATCTGTCGTCAGTAAGCCATTGAAGCCCCACTCTTCTCGTAAAATATTGATCAACATTGGGACAGAATTATTCCCGTTCGTTGCACCGATCCGGCTGAAGGTCACCATTGCGCCTAACGCGCCGGCATCTTCAAATGATCCTTGGAAGGCACGTAAATCACCTTCACGGGCTTTTTGCTCCGTCATATAAGGCGCGATGCCACTTCGTTGTGTTTCTTGATCATTAAATGCCAGATGTTTTGGACCAATAATGATTCCGTAGTCCAAGGCACCTTTGACTGTATTTGCCGACATATAATTAGACAACATTGGGTCTTCAGAATAGTATTCATGGTTTCTTCCGTTGTAAGGGGTCCGATGAATATTAGCTGCTGTGCCCCAAATCAAGTAATTCCCACTCCATAGACCGTCATTACCAAGTAAGTTGCCCCATTCTTCTGCCAGCTCATGACTAAAGGTGCTGCCGATGATCGTAGCATTTGCCATCGTTCCTAGATGGTAATCTGCATTTTCATCCTCTTCATTTAACCCTCGACCACTTAGCGTTGTGCCGAAACCATTCGGACCGTCATTTTGATAAACGAGTGGCGAATTGATTTCTTCAATGACATCACTCGTACTTCCACCTTTAGCGATTCGCGGTATCAAGATGTCTAAAGGAATCTGATTGACTAGCTGATCCCAACGAATATCATCAATGTCGGTAACCCCTGCCATATCAGAAAACATCAATGGGTCTTCGATTCCATCTACATTGGCTTCCCCATTTTCCGTAAATTGATAGTTTTCATTCGCAAGGTTTTGGACCCATTCTTCCACTTTGTCACCGTCGATCGTCAAATCGTCATAGGTTCGAGGAAAAGTTCCTGCCCAATCTTGTCGAGTAAGATAGGTGGCATAGTCTGGTTTGTAGTAGTTGATGTCGGCATCTTCCAGCTGATTCACGATCGCTGTGCCATTTTCAGAATAAGCAAATGTTTCTTCGTCAACGGTTCCTTCTTCGCCGATCGCCACACTCACTACCTGAGCTTCATTTCCATCGGTATCATGCCCTTTAGCTGCCAATACTGCATTGACGGCTTCGTGTGCTCCATCACCAACAGCAAAATAATAATCGCCGCCATCTAAAATATACCCGCCTAATCCGTCTTTCGCTGTCGAATCCCAGCTAGCCATATATTTCATGTCAACTTCGATCGTAACTGTTTGCGATTCAGAAGGCTCTAATAGCTCTGTTTTCTCAAATCCGATGAGATTGACAGCTGCCTTTTCGATGTTTTGCTCACGATTATAGTCCGTGTATGGCGCATTAAAGTATAGCTGGCTAGCAAATTTACCGCTTACATTTCCTGTATTGGTAACAGTCACTGTCGCAGTTACTTTATTGTTTTCTTCGTCGATATCGATCGCATCTAAACGCTGGTCAAAGGTCGTATAAGAAAGACCAAACCCAAAATCATAGGTCACTTCATTGGCATAATCCCAAACGTCTGCCCCATCGATCGCACCGACGTTGCTATCGGCTTGTCCAGCACCGACCACTGTATCATAATAGCGGGTTTCATAATATTTATAACCGGTATAAATTCCTTCGGCTTGGATCAAGTAGTGGTCGGCAGCTAATGACGCATCCCCACCAAAGCTTCCTAAAGGAGAAGTTGCTGGCAGTTCCCCCATCAAGGATTCCTCAAAACGAATTTGAGATAGATCATCCAACTCTATTTTACCAAAATTCTGCATCGCAGGGGAATTCGCAGTTGCAACAGCATAGGTGTCCGTCAAACGTCCTGAAGGATTGACTGCTCCCGTCAAAATATCGGCAACACCTAAGAAGCCATAAGCACCAGGGAACCCAACGTACAAAATAGCATCGATGGCATCGTCTTTTTCCAGCTCGTCGATTTCCATCGTCGAACTGCTGTTGATCATAACGATCACGCGATCGAAGTTTTCTTTCGCAAGCTCAATCAAGGCTTTCTCGTTTTCAACTAGACCTAACGGCGTATCCGTACCATAAACTTCTTGATCGATGCCTTTTTCTCCAGGATAGTAATCACTGCCCTCAGAGCCTGGTCGTGAAATCACCACAATGGCGGCATCATTATACTCAGCAAAGCTTTCTGTAAAGTCGGAATCATCATTTTGCGCCGTCTCATAAAGATCTGTTGCTGGTTCAGATGGTTCATAAGGGGTTGAAAAATTAGCTGGACGATGCCCGTAGATCGGAACGGTATTCCCAAAACGCTCAAAAGAGCCGGTCTGGATCTCCCCCAGACCATTGTAGATCTCCGTCATCGTAGGATTTAATTCAAATCCTCGTTCCTCTAAAGCTTCTTGCAGATTGATTTGGGAATCGCCAACAACGGTACTCCCCATTGTCCCACCTAAAAATGGATAAGCACTCCCCATCCCCAACAAGGTGACCCGATTCTCTGTTTCCGCTAGGGGCAACGCTTGATTTTGATTTTTTAATAAAACGGTCCCTTCTGCTGACATTCGTTCACCCAGGTCACGATGTGCTTGGATCAGCTCCGCACTAGTTTCGTAATCAGAAGTGAATTTGTCATCATTGATGATTTTGGTACTTGAAGTCCCAAGGGCACCATCAATGATCGGGCGCCACTGATCCGCAACGCCGGTCAAGCCCATCAAAGCACCTGACATCGATAATGACAGTGCAGTCATCCCTCTGCATAGTCGTGATAGATTTTGATTCATGTAGATTTCCTCCTTTTTTTCAACTCATGTTTTCCCTTTGGATACGTTTCTTGAATGGTATTTTCTTATCTACTCCCTCCTTTAGGTTTTCATCGCTTCTTGCGATTGTTTTGCCCGTTGTTCTTCTAAAATCAATCGTTCTTGGGGATCGATCCATTCTCCGCCAGATTGGAGAACCTTTTCCTTCTGACTAGCTAAGATCAGCGCCTGATCTTCTTTCGTGTGCTTTTCTACGGTTAGAAAAAGGAGCAAGATCGCAATACCCGCATAACAAATCAACTCAAACCCTAAAAATGCCCAAACAAGAACGGACGAAACTTGTGCGTTTTGGGTGATAGCAGTCGGGTCATAGCCGCTGAGCGTCAGCAAACTGTTTACTAAGGCATTCCCAACCCCTGTCAGACCTACCATGATCGAACCGTAAACAGACATCGTAAACCCATCGCTACGAAAGCCATTTTTGGCTTCTAAGTGATCCAGCACATCTGAAAGTAGCGCTAGTGTCACAAACATCGCAGGCACAGCACCGATCCCTTTTAAAACCAAACCGATGGCAACCGTTGTGAAATCATGGACATCAATAAAACTGATCAGGCCACCTACCACAGCAAAAACGATCCCTAGCAAAACGGAATTGCGTTTACCCAGTTTGTTTGCCAGCGGCCATGCCACCAACATCCCAATTGCAGTCGGTAAACCAGCGATCAAACCTAGTGAGCCCATTGCGACACCGGCAGAGGCTTCGTCGACCACGGAACTAAACATCCAGCGAGCGTAATACCCCATCGATCCGTTTTTTACGAGCCCACCGAACTGGAACAAGAAGAAATAAGAGATGATCAACCACCAATACTTATCCGAAATACAGGCGGAGAACTGCTTTTTCAAAGAAATCTTCTCTTCTTTGATCGCTAGTTTGGCGTTTTCTTCAGTGATTCGTTCTCGGGTAAAGTAATACTCTAAGAAAATGGCTAGAAACGTCGTGACACATAAAAAGATCATCATCACGCGCCAGTTGTTATAGCTAGCTGCTCGATCGATCACACCCTCCGTCGAAACGAAAAGATAGCTTTGTAACAAGATCGGCACTAAGATACTTCCGCCTAACCCGACAGCCGCTACACCCGAGGCATTAGAAAATGTCGCTAATTTGCCGCGCTGATTACTATCTCGTGTGGATAAGGCGACCATGGAACTATGTGCTGTGTAAAAGAATGGATAGGCTACGGCGTAATAAAAATTATAGGAAAACGCCAGCCAGATCATCTGTAACGTCGGGGATGCGTTCGTTGGTGTAATGAATAGAAATACGATCGCTATCACCAATAACGGCGCAGAAATCAACATATACGGTCGAGCTTTTCCCTGACTGGTTCGCGTATTATCGATCAATCGACCAACGAATAAGTTACCCAAAATGACAAAGACCACTGAGATTAATGGTAATAAGGCTGAAAAATGCCCGAACTGATTTGTATCTGTCCAACCAATCACATCTGAATAATAACGGTTCAAATAGGCACCGAAGATCGCATTGGAAAGCAATGCCAAAAAAGGCCCAATAAAATATCCTAGAAAAACTTCTTTCTTTTCGACTTTTGCGGTGGTGATTTTGGTCTTGAAGGCGGGCGCTTCAAAGAGTGTTTTGACTTTCATGCGCTGCTTCCTCCTATTGCTTCTGAAAAATGATACTGTCCGTTGGTCAACTGATGGCGCTGACCACTAGGCATTTGTAAATGAGCGGTCGTCCCGATAGGTACCTGCACTTCAATCGAAAAGTAACCATCAGCGATCTGCCAATTGCTGATAATTTCGCCATAACTACACCTTACTTTCGTCTTGGCAAAGGTCAGATCACCACCAATGATCGGTCGCACAGTGAACGCTTGATAGCCGCCTTTGATCGGTTCGATCCCGGCGATCCGCCGATAGAAAAAGTCGCCGACTGCCCCGCTGGCATAATGATTGAAGGAAACCATTCCATTGGTTCCATCATCGGCACCCGTATTACTAGTACCGTCTTCTCTCAAGGCATCCCAGCGTTCCCAAATCGTTGTGCCGCCAGCTTTTACTTGAAAAAGCCAAGATGGGCAGGTATCTGTTAAAAGCATTCGATAGGCTTCTTCTACATATCCATTATCTGCCAATGCAAACAAAATATACGGGGTACCAGGAAAACCGGTGCCGATATGATACTCGTTTTCTCGTACCAAACGTGCTAGGTTGGCTGCCGCTTTTTTCGCATCTGTCTCTGAAAGCATTTGGTAATACAGCGGTAAGACGTACGCAGTTTGAAATTCTTTTTTCACACGGGCATCTTTGTCCATCAGTAATTGGCGATAAGCAGTGGATGTTTCATGAAAAATTTTCTGATAGTACGTGCTATCTTCAGAATAGCCCAAGATCGTTGCAATCTGTGCTAAAAGATTGCTGGTGTTGGCAAGGCTAGCCGTGCCTGTCCATTTGCCCCGCAACATCCACGTCCAAAGTTTGCCTTCAGGGGCGACCCAATCGCCATAATGATGAAGCAAACGCCAAATTCGTCGGTGCTTGCCAAAGGAAAACAGTTGTGCCCAAAACAGACACGCTTTGTGGTATTTCTTCATCGCATGGTATGTGGTGCGCAGGATTTCTGGATCACCACTACTTAAGTACTCCGCCCACGGAACCAAAATCACGGCATCTCCCCAGTGATCAACGGCCATTGGGATCATGATCTCCCATTGAAAAGGCACGACCACCAGCGGTACGGTTACTGGAATTCCGCCACTTTTTCTTTGTTCTGAACGGACATCTTGAAGCCACTTCTCATAAAAACGACGCATATCAAAGTTAGTAGAAGCCGTTCGAGCAAACAAAGCAATATCCCCGGTCCAGCCCATTCGTTCATCCCGTTGGGGGCAATCGGTGGGAATATCGACAAAATTAGATTTTGCTCCCCACAAAATGTTGCTTTGCAGCTGATTCAACTGAGGATTAGAACAAGTAAAAGAGCCGGTTTCCCTTACGTCAGAATACAAAGCGATTCCTTCAATGGTGATTGCTTCTGGATCGATTCCTTCGACACTCAGATAGCGAAAGCCCATGTAGGTCAACCGTGGCTGATAGACTTGCTTTCCCTCCTTGCAGGTGTAAATAATTGCTTGCTTCGCAGTCCTGAGCGGTTCGGTAAACAGTTCGCCATCCATTAAAATCTCAGCATGTCTGATCGTTAGTTTCTGACCTTCATTTCCTTGAATGGTCAGCTTGACAATACCGGCAAAATTTTGCCCCATGTCATAGAGCCATTTTCCACTCGGTGATCGTGTAATTGACTTCGGCTCAAAAACCTCATGCTCTCGCACAGGTACACCAATCTGGGCAATGATCCGCGGCTTGATTTTGACTGTTTCAAGGGAAGCTGGTTGCCACGAGCGTTGCGTTTCATGGAACCGTGCATCGTAAATTTCGCCGTTGTAAAATTCCGCCTCTTTTAGCGGACCCTCCATTGCTGTTTGCCAGTTTGTATCTGTAACGATCTTCTCAAAAGACCCATCACTGTATTCAATGTGAACCTCCGCTAAAAAGGCTTGTCTTTTGGCATAGACGCGGTTGCGTCGTGCGTAGGTAAAGGCACCAGAAGCCCATCCTCCTGCCACGACAACTTCCATTTTGTTGCTCTTTGCCAACTGTTTCGTGATGTCATATGTTTGATACTGCAACTGATGTTTATAAGAGGTGAAACCTGGAGCAAAATAGTCGTGACCAATTTTTTCTCCATTCAGGGTCATCTCATAGATCCCTAACGCTGTGGCATAAATCCGTGCCTTGACAACTGACTTTTCACAGGTAAAGGTATGTTTGAAGTACATCGGTTTTGGTGATGTTTTCTTCTCCGTAAAACGATAACTTCCATTGGTGATCCATGATGCTGCAAATGAACCGTCCATCTTCCCCGTCTCAAAATCGCAACTGGCTGCTGCTTGATTTCCTTGATCATCTTCTACTGTCAAATGGACGGTATAGGTGGAGAAAGGCTTCAATGGCGGACCATCGTAATAATGATGATTCCCACTGGTCGCATCACACGTCCATTCCCCCAGCGTTAAGACTGCTTTTTTGATCGTTGTATTTTGTCTTTGACTGGCAACGGTATAGGAAAAACAAGGATTGGACTTATCAGTGACGCATTCTTTTTCTAAATCTTCAACAGTAAAACGCGTAATCTCTAGCATACATCCTCCTTTATTTCGTGTCATTGCTTTTTTTCACTACTTCGTTTATCTGAATGGCTGTACGCTCAGACCTACTTCCGTCAGCTGCCATCACTTCGATTTCGTTTGCTTCAGGATCAGCTTGCACGATCACTAGTGCTTCGCCATAATAGGTTTTCGTTTTCGAACCAGTATAGCCTTCTGGGTTGTAAGGACAAGCATGACCTAACCCTAATAGCTTACCGCCTTTGACAGAAACCGCGACTTCATGGTTTTCCATCGGCTTTAAAATGCCGTTGCGATCGGAATACCGCAAACGAATAAAGGCCAGCCCTCGAGGAGAAACAGTACTACTTTCAGGTTCAAGCGTTAACTGAGTTTCTTTTTGTGCGGTCACTAAAGAACTACGGCCAATTTCTTGCTCATTTTCGTCATAAGCAACAACGGTCAATGTGCCACTTTGATAAGTGGTCTTGACGACGGTTCGACAATCATTTTCCATTTTTTTCTTAACGACAAGCTGATCATTCAAATAAAGAGCGATTTGAGCCGCTCGAGCATAGACTTCGACTTCGGCTTTCTGACCTTCGCAGCCCGGCCATGTCCAAGAAGGCATCGCATCTGTCAATTTCCATGCGGATGGTGAATGTTTGCCTTTTTGATAAACGGGTTTCACCGCTAAAAGGGGCGTTGTGGTTTTTTCGAATGCCACTTTTGTGTAAAGGGTTTCGCCACCTGCTGCACCAGTGATATCCAAGCGACCGCTTCCAGCGGTCAACCAACCAGCTGGACTGGCATTTTTAGGATAGGCATCTTCATAAACCCACGAACCAATACCGGCTTCACCGATATAGTCCATACCTGCCCACACGAAATCTCCAATAATTCGAGGGTGTTTTTTTGCCAGTTCCAAGAAATAAAAAGCATCCTTACAGAAAGTTTCTGTCCCTAAAATCAGCCGCTTCGGATATTTTTTCAAGTCTTTTTTATAGCGTAAAATGCCGTAATTGTAGCCGGCTATGTCCATATTGGCAAATGATTCATAGGTCGTACGGTCACTTCCTCTGAGGGTTGCCCCCAACTTCATGGTCTTATCGCCCAACAAACCAGCCAGCTTATTATAAAACTCACTTCCGACAGCTTTTTTCTTTTCTTTTTGGGCTTTTTCATCAGTATAGACCCCAAAGCCTAGTGAGCTTAGATAATTGAAAAAGATGTTGACACCACATGTTACCGGTCGCGTTGGGTCCAACCCTGCAAGTGTTCCGTTAACTCTTTCGTCAGCTCGATTCCCCGTGGCTCGGCTGTTTCCGAGACTTCATTCCCCGTCGAATAGAGGATCACGCTAGGATGATTAAAATCTTTGTCCACCATATCAGCAAGATCCTGACGCCACCAATCACTAAAATCATTGGCATAATCGTAACGGGTTTTATGGGTGTACCACATGTCGACATATTCATCCATGACCAGCATTCCCAACTCGTCACAAGCATCAAGTAGTGCTTTTGAGCAAGGATTATGGGCTGAACGAATCGCATTATAGCCAGCTTCTTGCAAGAGTTTGACTTTTCGTCTTTCGGCATCGGGAAAAGCAGCGGCGCCTAACAAACCGTTGTCATGATGTATACAGGCACCTTTTAAAATGCGACGAACCCCATTAATCAAAAGCCCCGCTTCCGAATCCCATGTCAGCGTTCGTAAGCCGAATCGAGTTTGATACTGACTGCCTTCATACTCAATTTGACACTGGTATAAGTTCGGCTCTTCTGGTGACCATGCCTTTGCATTGGGCAGCGGTAGGTTGATCTGTGCTGATCTGTCGATCGAGACATTTGACCTTGCAATCACTTCCTCCCCATCGATAATCGAGACCAGCGCTTCGCCTTTACTGTTGGATTTTAAAGTCAATGAAATGACTGGTGGTTTTGTTGATACAGTAGTGATTTTTATGCCATTTAGCAAAAGATGCTTTTTGGGTAAAACGAGTAGATTGACGGGACGGTAAATCCCTGTGCCCGTATACCAGCGACTATTTGGCTGATCGGAATTTCGAGCAATGACCTCTATAGTATTTTCCGATCCAAAATGCAAAAACGCATCCGCTTCAACATAAAAGTTGGTGTATCCGTATGGACGAAAACCAGCCTTTTTTCCGTTGATGATCACTTCGGCGTTGCGATAGACTCCTTCAAATTCAAAAACGACTTTTTTTTCTTGGTAGTCCTCAGGCACGAAAAATGTTTTCTTATAGAGGTAATCAAGTCCTTCATACCAGCCGATGTTGGCAGCGCCTAAACTCGATTCGCTTCGTGGCTCTTCGCGCATTGCATCATGTGGGATGGAAACAGGTTTCTGATTGTTTGTGCCTAAAACACCACAGACCCAACCTTCATTAAAATTTATGATTTCCAAAAGAATCCCTCTTTCTTCCTCAATTCTTTACGAAACCAATTATAGCGTGCACAACAAGCGAAAAAACGCTTTCTCACGAATGGTCGACTTTTTTGCACGAACGGTTATGATTCTAAAAAGAAAAAGGACAAACCTCATTTATCCGTAAGGTTTGTCCATAGTATTGAAACGATCTCATCTAATATAAGTTGCATCAATTAAAGCCATAAAATTTTTGAGCAAGGTGGTAAAAGCCTAAGGAAGCTTTTCGTCCGATGGCTCCTGGAAAATGGACGCCGTGTCCTAAGAGACCGAACCGTAAACGAAAATACAACAGCTGATCTCGAGAGCGAATCAACTTCCAAAGATCCTTTTTCTTTAGCAAACTTTCTTTCGACCCTTCTTTGATCAACAAAATCGTTGAAACAGTTGTGATTGCTTCTAAATATCGTCGCATATAACGAGTGACTTCTTTGCCAGCTTGATCCAGTGAAAGATAGTAATCGATCATTGTCCGATTGACTTTCAATTGCTGGTCGATACGACTGATCATCACTTTTTCATTGACGGACTGATCCGATCGACCAATATAATAGCGATAAAAATCGACATTTAAGTAGACCATTTTTTTGACGTACGGCAATGGTTCATAGACATACAGATTATCTACATAAAAGGTATGTTTGGGCAACTGCAAGTTTGCTTTTTCTAATACGCTTTTGCGATAGATCACTGAGTGCATCAATAGGTACTTACTGAATGGAAAACGCACGTCCGCCCAGCCGAATGGTTCATTTTCAGGCAAGAAGCGCTGATAATGGATGCAACGCTTGTTTTTCTTCCACTGGGTTTCATAGACGTAATTGCTGATAACCATATCGATCGAATTTGCCTGTGAATCGCTTGTCAAAAAGGTCAAAATTTGTCGATACGCCTCTTCATCTACCCAATCGTCGCTATCTACGATTTTGATGAAGGTGCCACTAGCAACTTCTAAGCCCGTATTGATCGCTTGACCATGTCCGCCGTTTTCTTGATGGACTGCTTTGATTTGCTTTGGGTAAGAACGCTGATAGCGTTCAGCGATCGCTCCGGTTTGATCATGGGACCCGTCATTTACAATAATGATCTCAACGGTTTCCCCTCCTACTAATAATGAATCAATACAGCGTTCCATATAATCTTGCGAATTATAGCATGGAACAATTATACTTAAAGTTTTCACGCTTGATCCCTTCCCCACATTTAACTTTTTTGCTTCTTTCCCCAAAGTGTTGCAGCAGATTTATTTTTGTCTTTTGAAAAACATGAAACCATCAGTGAAGCTGCGATAGTTGTTTCTTATACTTTCTTTGTAGCTTTTTGTTGCGGATAAATGCCCGACAAAGCCCGAAGCTTCCTTTGAAGAAGTGCCCGTTGCATATAATCAACAATTGGTCGATCATTGCCATGCTGACCATCCCATTGGTCATTTTGGCGATGCCACGAAACGGCATGTTCCAAATGAATAATAAGTTTAGATCCAATTTTCCTTTTTTTTCGTTGCGCTTCCTCATGGTATTCAAGACAAGAAAAACCAAACGACCTAGAGGACTTTTTGCCTGCTGCAACTCTGCAATAGTACTGTTTTTGGCTAATGGCTGATCGCTTGATTCTTGCGGTAATGGATGGTTCAAAAACTGTACAAAATCATGTAGCGTTGCTTGTTCGATCCGCTCAGGATAAATAGCTTGTTCGTTCACCGTTCTTGGTCGTAAAGTGGCGGCTTTCTGATCGATCAAAAGCGTGCCTTGAAGTTGGCTCTCTTCACAATTCCCACCAATAAATAGGGTATATTCTCCTGCCTCAACTGCCCAGCAATTTTGTTGGCTGTCATAAACACGAAAGGTCTTATCATCAAAAGGCAATGTGACCGTGCGTTTTTCACCACTGGCTAAGGCTACTTTTTTGAATCCTTTTAATTCTTTTTTCGGTCGCATCAGTTGACTTTCTTTCAAACCAACATACAATTGGACTACTTCTTCACCATCTCTGTCTCCAACATTTTCAATTGTAAATTTTACCTGATTTTCTTCAATGATTAAACCACTATAAGCAAATTCCGTATAACTTAGACCGTAGCCAAACGGAAACAAAATTGGTTTTTTAAACGTGTCATAATAGCGATAGCCGACAAACAGTCGCTCTTTGTAATAGGCAAAGCGGCTTGTTGCTGGGAATTCTTGACCGAACAAAACGTCGTCATAGGAATATGGATAACTTTCTGCTAGTTTTCCGCTCGGATTATATCGACCGAAGATCACATCCAGCATCGCAGAAGCGCCTGCTTGTCCACCTAAGTAGCCATGAAGCACACCAGCAGCTTTTTCCAGCCAGGGCATTTCAACAACCCCTCCCGCAGATAAAACAACGATTACTTTTGCAGTCGTCTGACAAAGTTTTTCAATCAACTGATTTTGATTTGCGGGCATCGCCAACGTCTCACGATCGATCCCTTCACTTTCATAACTCTCATCAAGTCCGGCAAAGACCAGCACAACCTCACAGTCATCTGCTAAAGAAACAGCTTCTTCGATCAATGCTGCTTGTTCTGTTGCAGTTTTACTACTACTTTTTCGGACATAGCCTTGTGCATAACCTGCCATTTCAGGAGTATAATCGCCAATCTTTTCTAAAATCGACTCGACTTGTTTCGCATTTACCATCGAAGACCCCGCACCTTGGTACCGAGGTGTTTGAGCAAAATCGCCAATAATTCCGACCTTTTGCTTAGGATTTAAAGGCAAGCAGTTGTCATCATTTTTAAGCAGAACCACGCTGCTTCTAGCTGCTTCCCTTGCGACTGTATGATGGTGTGCCCAATCGATCGCATCTGTTCCAGATTGCTTCTTCGTCTCTGAGAAGACCGCTGCTAGTTCAGCAACCCGTACATCAAGCTCCGACTCAGTCAAACGATTCCTTTCAATTGCTTCAATAATTTCTTGTGCGCCAGCGATCCCTTGCCCTGGCATCGCCAAATGACAGCCATTTCTGACCCCTTCGACATGGTCATTATCTCCGCCCCAGTCGGAGACAACAAAGCCAGCAAATCCCCATTCATCTCGGAGAATCTCTTGTAATAAGCGTTTGTTTTCATTGGCGTAAATGCCATTGATCAAATTATAGGCGCTCATGATACTTTTAGGTTTTCCTTCAGTGACGGCGATTTCAAAATTTGTTAAATACATTTCTCGTAATGTCCGCTCATCAACGATGGAATCCGAGGCCATTCGTCTCGTTTCTTGACTATTGACAGCAAAATGCTTCGGGCAGGCAATCGTCCCGTTTTCTTGAATACCTCTGATATTTGCAGCCGCCATTTTCCCTGCCAAATAAGGGTCCTCACTGAAATACTCAAAATTGCGCCCGCCTTTAGGATTTCGCTTGATGTTCAGACCTGGACCCAAAACGACATCAACCTCTAACGCTTTTGCTTCTGATCCAATACATTCACCAACCTTCGCAGCAAGTTCACAGTCCCAGCTGTTTGCAATTGTTGCCGCCGGCGGAAAACAAGTTGCTGGAACGCTTTCATTCAGTCCCAGGTGATCTGCTTCTCCCATTTGTTTACGAATACCGTGCGGACCATCTGCCATAAAAATCGATGGACAGATCGCTGGCAGCTCATGTGTCTCCCAAGTATTTTTTCCTGAAACAAACAATGCCTTTTGTAAACGTGTTAATTCTGCGATTTTTTCTTGGCTATTCATCTAAACCCAACTTTCTGCTATGTATAAATCATACGTCTATAAATCTACTAGCAGTAGTTTATCATGGAAACGCCAAGCAATGAGCGCCCTTTCATGAACGGTCGCTTTTTGCTCATGAATAACCAGCCAATTATAAAGATTCTTTGACTCTTTTAGAAAACGCTTGCTTTGATCGGTGGCAGCCTTTATCTTAGAATTTGTATATCTTAAACAAAAGCTGAGAGGAGCGAACACATGAAGACTGGCAACTACCAGTACTTGATCGTTGGTGCGGGCTTATTCGGGTCGATCTTTGCCCATGAAGCAGCCAGAAAAGGGCATCGTTGTCTGGTGATCGATAAGCGTGACCACATCGGAGGCAACTTATATACTTATCAAGAAGACGGCATCACCGTTCATCAATACGGCGCCCATATTTTCCACACGGATAGTAAACATATTTGGGCATACATGCATCGCTTTGCTGACTTCATTCCTTTTACCAATCAAGTCTTAGCGAACTATCAAGATCAATTTTATAATTTGCCTTTTAATATGAACACCTTTTATCAACTCTGGGGGGTACGAACACCGACAGAGGCACAAGCGATGATCGCTCAACAGATTGAAAGTGCTGGAGTGAAAGGTAAGCCTAAAAATCTTGAAGAACAGGCGATCCAATTAGTGGGAACCGATATTTATCGTAAGCTGATTGCCGGCTATACTCAGAAGCAATGGGGAAAGCCCCCTCGCGAGCTGCCGAGCTTTATCATTCGTCGACTGCCGATTCGTTTCACCTATGATAACAATTATTTCAATCATCGGTTTCAAGGGATTCCCGAAGGCGGCTATACGCCGATTTTTCAGAAATTATTAGATGATGATCGGATCGATGTTTGTTTGAAAACGGACTTTGAAGCTGAAAAAGCAGCCTATTTAGCACGTTTTCCTAAAATAATCTATACAGGACCGATCGATGCCTTTTTCGACCAAAGATACGGTCCTCTAGAATATCGTTCGTTACGTTTTGAAACAACCAAACATCCATCACCAAACCTTCAAGGAAATCCCGTAATCAATTACACGGATGAACGGATTCCCTATACGCGCAGCATGGAATGGAAACACTTCGATAAGCAAGGTGATCCTGGCACATCCATTCTGACCAAGGAATATCCAGCGCCATTCACGACGGATGCTGAGCCCTACTATCCAATCAATGACGAAAAAAATAACCAGCTGTATAAAAAATACAAACAGCTGGCAGCGAAACAGTCGCAAGTCTTATTCGGGGGACGTCTCGGCTCCTATCGGTATTTAGATATGGATCAAATCGTCAGTGAAGCATTAAAGCTGGTACAAAAAGAACTTACTGCGAACTAAAAAGGCTGGGCTACCGTTTTCGCTACTTAAGGACAGCGTTGACTCCCACCAGGTCCAACGAGTGGGAAACGGAGTTTCCAGCCTTTTTTTCTATGCGTATCAGTTCATCGATTATCAGATAGTACGCAAGCTTTCTTATTGATTGACGATCGCCAATAATTCTTCAAAAGCTTTCGGTGTACCGCCTACGAACAATTCCCGTCCATTCAAGGATAGCGGCTCTCCTTTGATGTTTGCCATTTTTAATCCAAGGGTTTCTAACAAAACGCCCCCTGGCGCATAATCCCATGGCGCAAGATGAGAAAGATAGCCTGCTCTTTGTCCTTTAGCGAGGGCAATCAGCTCTACCCCAGCACAGCCAGTCATACGAATGCCTAATGCTTTGTCACTGACCTCGGTTTCGTGGTGGCGGTTATGGATCAACATGGGTGAATTCAAGCCAACGAGACCTTCGGATAAGGCAATATCTTTCGGCGGTTCGATCTTCTCGCCATTGTTATAGACACCAATCTCTGGACCACCCCATAAGAATTCATCTTTCATAACATTATAGACAAAGCCAAAGCGCCCTTTGCCCTCTTCGTAAATCGCGATCATGATACAAAAGTTTTCTTTTTCTAACACGAAATTCATCGTTCCATCGATCGGATCAATGATGAAGACCCGCCCACTCATGTCGGCAAGTGTGTCCAGTCCGTTTTCTTCACCTAAAATTTTGGCATCCGGATCATAGGATTGGATCTTACCAATCAGAAAATCTTGCGTGGCTTTATCCAATTCTGTCACTAAGTCTTTCCGTCCTGATTTTGTCTCGACCACTAAGTCTTCTTTATTTAAATTGTCTTTGATCGTTTCACCTGCAGCGATCATCCACTGGCGAACTTCATTAACGATTTCATGCATTCGTTGATCTACCCTTTCATTTTTAGTTTTCCCTCAGTCTTTTTCGCTGCCTGCACAGCATGGTACAGCGAATAGCCTGATAGTTCTTCAAATTCTCTGCCTAAACGGCGTTCCTCGCCAATGCTAGGAACGACTTTCTTAAAGGCTTGATACGCCTCAAGAAACGTACTACTAGGAAGGCCTTTTTCATAGGCTTGTTCTAATCGTTCCCACATCTTCATGACGACGACCATTTCATCTGTCGACCAATCTAAGTCAAGAGGATATTGATAATCCCGCATATTACCACTCCTATTCATCTTATTCAGTGTACCACAAAATTGAAAATAGGTCAGAGCCTCCACTGCAAAAAAAGGTACATCCTGGCAATGAATGTACCTCTTGTTTACAAACTATTGGGATTTTTAGAAGCTGAACTCCATGAATCTCAAATAAGAAGGAAATTCCTTTGTTCTTCCAACGAGATTGCTTAGTAAAAGATGACCGATTTCAAAAAGGTTCGTCTAGAAAAGCCCGCAAAAACAAAAAATTTTTAATGATAGTAATTGATTTCCACCACTGTTTACTTATGAAAAACTCTGGGTAATCTGTTCCCCATTGCCATGTAATGACAAATGATCCATCTTCTTGTTGGTATTTTAAAATTTTTTGGGCTTCTTTTTTACATAATTCTTCACTAAAGATCCCAAGCAGCTGCTCTCTTGTAAAGAAAAAATTTGAAGGTTTGCTGACATAAGACGTGAACCACTCTTCTGGCTCGTTTGAGACAGTATGGCGAATTTGCTGGAATAAGATCTCGCGAAAGCGATCATTTGCTAAAACAGGCTGATACTGGATTTCTTCACAGTCTTGTAATAATTCTAGATAGACGACTAATGTGTGCATCTCACTGGTTGGCTCCTTAAGGAAACTTGCAACTGCTGTTTCGACGATTTCTTGTGCTTTTTGATAGAGGGTAGTTTCCCCTGTTTTTAAGATCATACCAGCTAGACTTACTGTTGGGTTGTCTGCTGGCACGCCTACAGGACTCTCCCACCAAATCGCATGCGGATAGGATACCGTTGACGGCACTTGGTTGAACCATTTCCCTTCAGAAAACTCTTTTCCACTAGCTAAATACCTTAAAATCCCTTGAACTTGTGGATTTTTCGAATGAAGGCATTCAAGCTCTCTTAAAATTCGACATGCCTCCCACACTGCAATCGGTGTACTGTTGGGATTCCAATGATCAGGTTCCAAACCATGCCCATACCCACCATCTTCATTTTGGTAGAATTGCAACGCCTGTAATACAGCCTCGCGAGATCCATTTTCAAAATGATACTGCCAACGAGCAAGGTCTAAAGGGCGCGCGTTTTTGTAAATAAATTTTCGAGCATTTTCGAATGCTTCCACATCTTCGCCTCCTTTGGCTTTCTTTCATTATCTCTTACTTTCCTAATGATTACAACGCTTACATCAATACCATTTCTCTGAATGACCATTCTCAAAATAGCTTCTTGGCATTTTTTAAGAAGCATACTTTTGGTGTTTCTCTTTGCATGATGTTACAGTAAGAATAACAAGAAAAAGGAGGAATTCTCTTGCGTTTAGAAAACAAAAAAATCATTGCCTTAGTCGACAATGATTTCGAAGATTTAGAACTGTGGTACCCGGTCCATCGGTTACGGGAAGAAGGCGCGCAAGTCGATTTAGTTGGTGAAGAAGCGCATAAAACGTATATTGGCAAATACGGTGTACCCGCAGAATCAGCCTATGCTTTTTCTGATATTCATGCCGATGACTACGATGCCATCTTAGTTCCAGGTGGTTGGGCGCCTGATAAATTACGACGTTTCCCAGAGGTCATCTCTTTCGTGCAAACGATGGACAAAGACGAAAAAGTCATTGGTCAAATCTGTCATGCAGGCTGGGTCTTGATTTCTGCAAATATCCTGCAAGGCAAGACGGTCACCAGTACACCAGGCATCAAAGATGATATGACAAATGCTGGAGCCACATGGGTGGATACACCTGTGGTTACGGATGGACATATCGTTTCCAGCCGCCGTCCTCCAGATCTACCAGACTATATGCGGGAATTTATCGCTGTATTAGAAAAGAAATAGTACCCGTTAATCAGATTCAAAAGAGTTGCGACCGAAGCAAATACGGCCGCAACTCTTTTTTATAGGCCTAAGTTTTAATAAAATGTTTATTTTACGGTAATTTTTCAAAGGACCTGCTTCTTAATAGGGTAAAAAAATTTAGGTAACTCCTAGATACCCAAGAAGTGATAAAGATTATCAAGACTACGTTAAACTATGGCGAAAACCATATTGTTGAACATATTCCATTGCTGCTTTTGTGATAAAATTTGTTTATAGTTAGTATGTAATAAAAAGACAAAGAAAGTAAAGGAGATGGATAATGAGTTGGAAATATATAGAAATACCAAATGGTGAAACCCCTTTGTTTTGTAATGCATACGTTACAAGTAAAACGGCTATGAATATTATTGTTACCCATACACCAATCGTGACTACTTTAGAAATACAAAAAGCATACAGACCATTTGAAAATTATCCTGTTAATGTCTTTGCTTTTGACTTTTCTGGAACAGGAAAAAGTGGAGGTAGTAAAAAAGAGTTCTCTCGAGAGTCCATAGTTAAAGACTTAGATTCTGTTATAACTTATATTGAAACCCATTTCTCGTCAAATATTCATTTGTACGGTAATACGGGTATTGGTGGAATTTTTGCTCAATACTATGTAACAACTAGTAGTAAAATAAAGAGCTTTGCTCAATTTTCCTGTGCTCTTTATCAAGATACAGCAAGAGGTATGGGAGGAACTCCCTATCTTATCGCAAAAGTACTTTCTTTTCTCTTACGGTACTTGCCAAATGTAAAGATTACGTTGCCACCACCAAAATATCAAGGCTATAGACATGAAGAGGACAACGCATATTATGAAAAATTAACAGAGAAATATCCTGATATTTGGAAAACTGATTCAAGACTATTGTTAGCATTGACAGAATGTTTTGTTGCAACCGATAGTGTCATAAAAACAAGTGTAACTGTACCTACACTTGTTTTTAAGGTATTACATGACAGATATTTCTCTACACAATACTTTGATGATTATTATCAATCCTTAACATGTCCCAAAAAGCTAGTAGAAATTAATGGGATCCATAATAGCTACTATATAGACAGCGAGTTATTTTGCAAACATGTATATCATTGGTTTTTGAAACAATGAGCGCTTCTCTTTGTTAACTCCTATTTGTATTTACTTTAATCATACGGAGAGCCAGTATACTTCCTTTAATGCATATTTGATTCAATAGGCACGTTATGCTGTTTTAAGAAAGATAGCAAGTCTCAGCAGTCTCTTTGAAAGAAAATTTTATCATATACTACTTGTAAAAAACGCAACTTTTTAAACCTAAAAGGTCACGCCACTCTAAAATTGCCCATTCTTCATGTTCGAAAATGTTCTCAAGGACATAAGCTATCTTTGCGATAGAAAAATCTTCTTCAAACATTTTCTTTATCGCCTTTTCCAAATAACTGATTCAATGGTAGAGTTTTTTTTGACCTCACGTAATTTATCTACTCGGTAACAAATAATCTTTATTTTAACTTTCAATATGAAACATCTATCCAACTATTTATATATTATACTTTAACAATTAATTGGAAGAGAATGGAAGTCTTAAACAGATAATTGCTTCTATATTTAATTACGATACCATTAAACCTATTCAGCCACATTTATTTACCATAGACACTTCTACCTATCGATCATTCGCTTACGATCGCTAGTTTCTTGTTACTTTTAGGGATTTTTTTCACACCGATAAAGGTCAATGCAGCACCCAAAGCGGCAAACCCAGTCCCAATCAAAAGCATTTCCCAAACACCGAAGCTTTGGATCAGCATCCCGCCCAAAAGATTGCCAATCACGCCACCGATCGTGGTAGCAATGATAATAATCGTTTGTCCAAAAACCCGATCTTCATCTGCCAAACTATGGTTGAACAAATAAGCTGAAGCTGGAATAAACAAAGCAAAACTAACCCCTTGCATCAAATGGCTCAATTCCATCAAGATGATGGAGCTGATCAACAGCATCAGCACCCCACGAATGGCAAAGGCAACACTGGAAAACAACAGCCAAAAACGGCTAGACCGTATCCTCACTAACTGTTCAAAGAAAATCATGCCAGGCAATTCGCATAACGCTGCAACCATCAGGGCGATGCCAACTTCCTTACTGCCACCGCCAATATCTGCAAAAATTTGTGCCAAAAAGCTGTTGATCATCGTGTGGAAGCTGAAAAGAAAGCTAAACCCGACAAAGAGAAAGAGTAAAAAAGGATATTTTTTCAAAAAGGCACCTGAATGACTTTGTTCAGTAAGCATCACGGGCATTTCTGGCTTCTTGATCGCTGGCAGCAAAAGCAAAATAATGAGAAACAAAACGGCCTGCCCGATAGCGATCATAGGCAAAAGGGCTGCCGAAAACTCCTCCAAGAGCTGCCCCAGTAAAAAGGAGGTTCCCGCAAATCCTAGTGACCCACCCGCACGCGAAAAGCCAAAATTGATTTTGTTGCCGCTATTCGTGTATTCAAACGCCAAGGCGTTGAGAAAGGACTGCATGGAAACGAGCAAAATCCCTCCTAAAACATAGGTCAGTATTGAGAATGCAGGGAAAATCACACCTGCTAAAAGCACCGCGACCACGCCGATTGTCATCGTTTTCAAGACAACGATCAGCGGTACTTTACTTTTTTTGATAATGATTTGACTGATGAAGGGCTGCAAGATCGTAGACGCAATATTGACTAAGGCTAAAATACCGCCAATTTTTGCTGGATCGACCTTGAAATAAATCAAAAAAAGGGTCGCAAAGCCATAGATTGAGCAAAACATCATCCAATAAAGAAATTGCAAACTTGTGTAGTAAAACCGAATCCTCTTGTCACTTGCATGATTACGCATACATCCCCCACCTTATCCATATTCCTTAGCAACTAAATATAGCATAGAACCGATGGATTTACTATCCTTCTATCAACAGAAACCGCAGTTTTATTTGAAACACTAACCGACAACAAAAAAGCGCAGCATAGTATCCTGCGCTTTTCCTACTGCTTCAACTATTTAGAGCTGTTGGAAGGCTTGCGTGAGATCTTCCAATAGATCGTTGATGTTTTCCAATCCAATGGATAGGCGAATCGTCTCTGGACGAATTTTGGCTGCTGCAAGTTCTTCTACGCTAAGCTGGGAATGGGTCGTCGAAGCTGGATGGATGATCAAGGACTTTGCATCCCCGACATTTGCCAGCAAAGAGAAGAGCTTGGTTGCGCCACAAAAGGTTTTGCTTGCTTCTGCTCCACCCTTTAATCCAAAGGAAAAGACGGAACTGGTCCCTTTGGGGAAATACTCCTGCGCCCGTTCAAAATAGGGGCTGTCCGGCAGTGTTGGGAAATGAACCCAAGAGACTTCCGAGTGCTTGGCTAAAAATTCAGCAACTTGTTGCGCATTTTCTACATGACGTTCCATCCGCAACGAAAGCGTCTCGATGCCTAACAGCAACACCCATGAATTGAAGGGAGAAATCGCAGCGCCTGTATCCCGTAAAAGAATCGTTCGTGCTCGAGTGATATAGGCAGCGTTACCAGCGGCTTCTACCCATGAGATTCCATGGTAGCTATGATCGGGATCGACCAGCTTGGGAAATTTGCCATTTGTCCAATCAAAGTTGCCGCTGTCGATAATGGCCCCTCCCAAAGCAGCACCGTGACCACCGAGGTATTTTGTCGTGGAATAAACGACGATGTCCGCCCCATGCTCAAATCCTCGAAACAGATAGGGAGTCGCAAAGGTATTGTCAATGATGAGGGGAATCCCTGCTTCATGAGCGATCGCTGCAATCTTTTTAAAGTCGGCAATATCAATATCTGGATTGCCTAAAGACTCTAGAAAAACTGCTTTAGTATTTTCTTGGATGGCTGCTTTTAGTGCTGCCAGATCTTCACTATCAACAAAGCTTGTAGTGATGCCAAAATCTGGCAACGTATGAGCGAATAAATTATAGGTCCCCCCATAAATTGAAGCAGCAGAAACGATATGATCTCCTGCTTGTGCAAGATTTAAAATCGCATAGGTGATCGCTGCTGAGCCAGAAGCCGTTGCTAACGCACCGACACCGCCTTCTAAAAGGGCTAGTCGTTCTTCTAGAACAGCCGTTGTCGGATTGGTAATACGGGTATAGATATTGCCATTCTCACTAAGACTAAATCTCGCTGCCGCTTGATCTGCGTCCTCAAACACATACGATGTGGTTTGATAAATGGGTACGGCGCGACTCCCTGTGGTAGGATCTGGTGTTTGTCCTCCGTGTAATTGAATCGTCTCAAATCTTTCTGTCATACTATTCCTCCTTAATAATACAAATAAAAAAGCCCTCTGATATCGAGATATCAAAGGACGTGTTTACGTGTTACCACCTTTATTCAAGCAGACTTTCCAGCATGCTTCTCAGCAAGTACGCGACAAATTAACGTCGTTATACTCTGACGCGATAGCGGGCGCACCCGGATCTTCTTATCTTTCGTACAAGTTCAGAAGATCACCTCTGAGGCCATTTTCGATTGATTCTACAAGTTCTTCTTGCACCCTACGAAGACTCTCTAGGCTTGCCAAATCAATGTACTTTCCTCATCAACGGTTGAAATATTAAGAGCATCGTATCATTTACAGAAGATTCTGTCAATAGCTTAGGATCGCTTTATTTTTGGTGATAAAAAAACTCGTTCACCAAATGATGAACGAGTTTCAAAAAGCTTAAATGTGGATTGGTAAACCTAGAGCTAACTCAGCAGCATCCATTGTGATCTCACCTAGAGATGGATGTGGATGGATGGTTAACGCGATATCTTCTGCGTTCATGCCAGATTCAATAGCAAGAGCAAGTTCTGAAACCATATCGCTTGCTCCTAAACCAGCAATTTGCGCACCGATGATCACATTGTCTTCAACCGTTGTTACTAAGCGAATGAATCCTTCGGTTTTTCCTAGAGATAACGCACGACCGTTACCTGAGAATGGGAATTTGAATGCTTTTGCTTCAATTCCAGCATCCTTGGCATCTTTGATCGTCATACCGACAGAAGCCAATTCTGGGTCAGTAAAGGCAACTGCAGGCATCGCTTTGTAATCAACAGCAACTTTTTTGCCAGAGATTGCTTCAGCAGCGATTTTTGCTTCGTAGCTGGCTTTATGTGCTAATGCAGCACCAGGAACGATATCACCAATTGCGTAGATGTTTGATACGTTGGTACGGCCTTGTTTGTCAACCGTGATCAATCCGCGTTCGCCTACTTCAACACCTGCTTGTTCCAAGCCCATGTCATCAGTATTTGGACGACGGCCAACAGTAACCATCACGTAATCAGCAGTAACTGATTCTTCTTTACCATCTACGGCATATTTCACAGTTACGCTATCGCCATTGTCAATTGCTTCTTTCGCCATTGCGTTGGTAACGACTGTTACACCTTTTTTCGCAAAGTCTTCTTCAACCAATTTGACCATGTCTTTTTCATAGGTTGGCAAGATTTGAGGAGAACCTTCAAGGATCGTTACTTCTGCCCCTAGGTTTGCATAAGCTGCACCTAGTTCAGAACCGATGACACCACCACCGATAACAACGAATTTTTTAGGAACTTCTTTTAATGCCAATCCGCCAGTTGAATCAAGAACACGTCCGCCGAATTTGAAACCAGGGATTTCAATTGGACGAGAACCTGTTGCGATGATTGCATTGTTGAAAGAGTATGTTTGTGCTGAATCTGGGTGGATGACACGCAATGTGTGATCATCAACGAAGAAAGCTTCTCCTTCAATCGTTTCTACTTTGTGTTTTTTCAATAGGAAACCAACACCTGAAGTTAATGTTTTAACGACTTTGTTGTCTTTCCATTCTTGAGTTTTGGTAAAATCAAGGGAAACATTTTCACTTGTTACACCAAACATTGTTGAATCCAAAGATTCTTGATAATGATGACCTGCAGCGATCAAGGCTTTTGAAGGGATACAACCAACGTTCAAACAAACGCCGCCGATGTATTCTCTTTCAATGATTGCTACTTTTTGTCCCATTTCAGCAGCGCGGATGGCAGCTACATAGCCGCCAGGTCCCGCACCGATTACAACTGTATCTAATTCAACAGCAAAATCTCCAACTACCATTTGTTAATCATCCTTCCATCATTAATAGCTCTGGATCAGCTAATAGACGTTTGATATTATTCATTGCTTGTTGCGCTGTTGCGCCATCAACGATACGGTGGTCGAAGCTTAATGAAAGTTTCATCACACGTCCGACAACGATTTCGCCTTCAGCGTTTACGATTGGTTGTTGCGCGATCGTACCTACACCCAAAATAGCTACTTCAGGGTAGTTGATTACTGGTGTGAACCAGCCGCCACCAACTGAACCGATGTTACTGATCGTGATGGTACCGTTACGCATATCATCTGCAGCTAATTTGCCGTCATGAGCAAGTTTTGCTTTTTCGTTGATTTCATCAGCGATAGCAAACATGCCTTTACGATCTGCATCTTTTACGTTTGGTACATACAAACCATGGTCAGTATCTGTTGCGATACCGATGTTGTAATAGTTTTTGTATACGATCTCTTGTTTTGCATCATCGATCGACGCATTCAAGATAGGGAATTTTTTCACTGTTGCAGTCAATGCTTTCACAACATATGGTAAGAAAGTAAGTTTTGTGCCGTTTGCAGCAGCAACTTCTTTGAATTTCTTACGGTTATCCCATAGGTTTGTTACTTCAACTTCATCATGCAAGGTTACATGAGGTGCTGTTTGTTTGCTGTTTACCATCGCTTTAGCGATTGCTTTACGTGTAGGTGTTAAGGCCACACGTTCTTCTAAATCACCTAAGTTTGATTTGAAGGCTTTTGCTGGAGCTGCTGGTTTGCTTTCAGTTGCTGCAGCTTTTGTTTCTTCTTTCGCAGGAGCTTGAGTTTCAGCTTTTGCAGCTTGTCCGCCACCTGATAGGAAGTTTTCGATGTCTTCTTTTGTTACACGGCCGCCTTTACCGGTTGCTGATACTTGAGAAATATCAACATCTTTTTCACGAGCAAATTGACGTACAGAAGGCATAGCCAAGACGCGTTTGTTAGGATCTGCTGCTTCAACAACACTTGCTGAACCAGAAGTTTCCACTTTTTCTTTTGGTGCTTCTGCAGATGTGCTTGATGAAGCAGGCGCACTGTTGTGACCAGGTGCGTCGATTTCAACTAAAACATCCCCAACATTTGCGACTGTTCCTTCAGCAACAACGATGTTTTTCACTGTTCCTGTTACTGGAGATGGAATTTCTTCCACTGATTTGTCGTTTTGAACTTCAAGCAACGTATCATCTTCATTGATGGTATCTCCTGCTTTAACGAACCATTTTACGATTTCGCCTTCTGCAATTCCTTCACCGATATCTGGTAATTTGAATTGGAAAACGCCTGAACCTTCAGAAGAACCAGCTGATGCTTCAGCCGTTTCCGTTGTAGGTTCTGCCGCTGGTTTTGCTGGTGTTTGAGACTCTGCTGCTACACCTTCATCGCCTTCGTTGTCTTCATGTCCTGGTGCATCGATCTCAACAAGGACGTCCCCAACGTTTGCGACTGTACCTTCAGGGACAACGATGTTTTTCACTGTTCCTGTTACTGGAGATGGAATTTCTTCCACTGATTTATCATTTTGAACTTCTAGTAAGGTATCATCTTCATTGATGGTATCCCCTGCTTTGACGAACCATTTTACGATTTCGCCTTCTGCAATTCCTTCACCGATATCCGGTAATTTAAATTGAAATGCCATTTTCTATTCTTCCCTTCTTCAACTATTAAAAGTTCACGATTTCTTTCACTTTGTCTTCGATGTCTTTTGCATTTGGCAACCAAATGTTTTCAGCTTGACCGAATGGGAAGATCGTATCTGGTGCAGACACGCGTCCGATTGGAGCTTCTAGTGATAGAACCGCACGTTCAGAAATTTCAGAAACGACTTGAGCACCAACACCTGCTTGTTTTTGTGCTTCTTGAACGACAACCACACGACCAGTTTTTTCAACTGATTTGATGATCGTTTCAACATCAAGAGGAGCAACTGTACGCAAGTCGATGATTTCAGCGTTGATGTTTTCTTTCGCTAAGTTGTCAGCAGCTTTGATTGCTTCACGAACCATCGCACCATAAGTGATGATGGAAACATCAGAACCTTCACGAGTTACTGCTGCTTTGTCTAAAGGAACTTCGTATGCTTCTTCTGGCACTTCTTCACGGAATGAACGGTAAAGTTTCATGTGCTCTAAGAAAACAACTGGGTCATTGCTGCGGATAGAAGCAATCAATAATCCTTTTGCATCATATGGGTTTGATGGAATAACGACACGGATACCAGGTGATTGAGCGATCAATCCTTCCAAGTTATCTGAGTGCAATTCTGGTGTGTGCACACCGCCACCAAATGGTGAACGAATAGTGATTGGTAAATTACGTGTACCACCCATACGGTAACGAGTACGCGCCATTTGACCAACGATTTCGTCAAAGGTTTCAAATACGAAACCAAAGAATTGGATTTCTGGAACTGGACGGAAACCTTCTAATGCTAAACCGAAAGCCAAGCCGCCGATACCAGATTCAGCAAGAGGGGTATCGAAGACACGATCTTCGCCGAATTTTTCTTGTAAACCTTCTGTTGCACGGAAAACCCCGCCGTTTTTACCGACATCTTCACCAAAGACTAAAATCTCTTTGTCATTTTCCATTTCAACAGCTAAGGCATCTGTAATTGCTTGAATCATTGTTTTTTGTGCCATGACTATTTCGACTCCTTCGCTTCGTAAGTTGCAATTTGTTCTTTAATGTTTTGTGGTTGAACTTCAAACATGTTTTTCAAGAAATCTGAAACTTTTTGTTTTGGCACGCGGTCAGCTTCAGCGATCGCTGCTTTGATTTCTTCTTTTGTTTGTTCAATGACTTGTTCTTCTTTTTCTTCAGACCAAAGTCCTTTTTCAGTTAGGTAAGTACGGAAACGTACCAATGGATCTTTTTGTTGCCATTCGCTGTCCATGTCTTTTGAACGGTAACGGGTTGGATCATCACCAGACAATGTATGTGGACCGTAACGGTAAGTCAAGGTTTCAATCAATACAGGACCGTTGCCGTTTGCTGCCCATTCACGAGCTGCTTTAGAAACATAGTACACTGCCAATGGATCCATACCGTCAACTTGGATACCAGGAATCCCAGCTGCTGCTGCTTTTTGTGCCAATGTTGGTGCCGCACTTTGTACTTCACGAGGTGTAGAGATCGCAAAACCATTGTTTTGGATGTAGAATACAGCGTTTGCATGGTATGCCCCTGCAAAGTTGATTGCTTCATAGAAGTCCCCTTGTGAAGAACCGCCATCACCTGTATAAGTGAATACAACATTTTTCTTATTGCGTTTTTTCAATCCTAAAGCAACGCCGGCTGCTTGGACGTATTGTGCACCGATGATGATTTGTGGTGGCAATGCTTTTAAATCTTCTGGGTAAAGGTTCCCAGCAACGTGACCACGTGACCATAAGAACGCTTCTTTCAATGGCAGACCGTGTTGGATCAATTGTGGTACATCACGGTAACCAGGTAATAGAACGTCTTCTTTTTCAAAAGCAAATTGACTTGCTAATTGGCTTGCTTCTTGTCCAGCAGTTGGCGCGAAGAAACCTAGACGACCTTGACGGTTTAACGCAGTTGAGCGTTGGTCTAATACACGAGACCATACCATACGAGTCATCAATTCAACTAATTCGTCGTCACTTAAATCTGGTACTAACTCTTGATTTACAATTTTCCCGTCTTTGTCCAAAGCTTGGTAAGTTGGAAAATCTGCATTGACTTGCTCCAAAATCGCTTGGAAATCAAGTGCTTTTTGTTTTTTTGCCATCTTGACACACTTTCCTCTCTGATATAAAAATTCACTTTCGTATGTAACAGGGTTTAAATCTGTACTATCGAAATTTCATTTACTCTTATAAATTATCATTTAACTTCGAAAATGACAAGTGAAAAGGGTATTTTTTTTAATAAAACAATTCCCACTGTAGCAACTCTTAAGAAAACATTAGTGAAATTAATCACATTAAAGCAATCGCTTTCTTCAATTTTTTCTTTTCAGATTCTTTTTTTTATTTAAGAATAGTACAGCAATCATCATTTGGCTAAACAGATTTACCATTAACCTCCTTTTATTACTTGTGAAGGATTCGACTTGAATCAAAAAGAATTTTCTTAAGATGAGAAAAAAATAATACAGAGATTGGATAAAAAGAAACAGATCGGCAATTCTCCCCTCCATAGGAAGAACGCCGACCTGTTTTTTTAAATCCATTCTTTCGTCACATGAATGTAAATGCGTTTGGCAAATTCAACTGTTACTAAATAAGCGAAATTGATACCAATAAACCATGGCCAGTAGCTTGATGGCAGCGCCGCAAAATCGAAGACTGTGTGCAATGGCGTCAAGATAACTAAGAAGCCAACTGCAATTGCTAGGACGCTGGAGATCAAGACTGCCGGTGAAGCAATACTATTGATAAATGGTAATTTTCTTGTTCGGATCATGTGAACGACTAAGGTTTGTGTCGTTAAGCCGATCATAAACCATCCTGCTTGGAACAAGGCTTGCTCTTGGATCGTATTTGCACTAAAGACATGCCACATCACAAAGAAGGTCAAAATATCAAAGATGCTGCTGACCGGTCCAATGCCGACGGTAAACTTCAATAGTCCGCCCACTTGCCATTTGACTGGTTTTTCTAACTCTGCTTTATCTACGTTGTCCCATGGGATCGTCAATTGTGCCATATCGTACACCAAGTTTTGAACCAACAATTGAATGGACAACATTGGTAAGAAAGGTAAAAAGGCACTAGCAACTAAGATCGAGAAGACATTCCCGAAGTTCGAACTCAACGTCATTTTGATGTACTTCATCATATTGGTAAATACTTTGCGCCCTTCGATGACCCCTTTATCAAGGACATTCAAACTTTTTTCTAATAAAATGATCGAGCTGGCATCTTTGGTGATATCCGCTGCTGTATCAACCGAGATGCCAACATCTGCCGTGCGTAAAGCAGGCGCATCGTTGATGCCATCTCCCATAAAGCCGACTGTATGGCCTGCTGCTTGAATGGTTTCAATGATTCGTGATTTTTGCATTGGGTTTAATTTTGCAAACAGATTGGTTTTTGCAGCTTTCGCTGCTAACTCTTCATCTGACAGATGATCAATATCGGTTCCCAATAAGTATTCATCTGCATCGATACCAACATCTCGGCAAACTTTTTGCGCAACGATCGCATTATCTCCAGTCAACACTTTGACATTGATGCCATGACCGTGTAAAGAAGCAATCGCTGTTTTGGCTGTTTCTTTCGCTGGATCTAAGAAGCCCATAAAGCCAATCATGATCATGTCTTGTTCGTCTGCTACAGAATAAACGGCATCTGCGTGGGCATCGCGTTTTACGGCAACTGTCAACACGCGCATTCCTTGTTTATTCAAGCGCAGGTTCACTTGACGTAATTGCTCTCTCAATTGAGGTGTCAATTCCATCACTTTGCCATCAACTTCTACGTATTTGCAGACTTGTTCCATTTCTTCAGCTGCACCTTTTGTGACCATCAGTTGATGTCCATCCGCATTGACAACAACCGTCAAGCGACGACGTGAAAAGTCAAAAGGAATCTCATCGATTTTTGTCACATCGTTAAATGGCGCTGCCAAACCTTCTTCTTCATAGTAGTTTAGCACTGCGATATCCATCAGGTTTTTCCACCCTGTTTGATAGTAAGAATTTAAATAGGTCACATCAAGAACTTGTTTATCTTCTACGCCAAACGGGTTTAAATGTTGTACCAGCACGACACGATCTTCGGTGATCGTACCCGTTTTATCGGTACATAGGACATCCATTGCACCTAAGTTTTGAATCGAAGGCAATTCTTTGACGATCACTTTTTCTTTTGACAAAGAGATCGCCCCTTTGGCTAAGTTACTGGTAACGATCATTGGTAGCATTTCTGGCGTCAAACCAACTGCTACTGCAATCGCGAAGAACAACGCTTCGCCCCAATCACCTTTGGTTAATCCATTGATCAGTAAAACGATTGGGAAAAGAACCATGACCATTCGCAACAATAGTTTGCTGACTTTCGTTAAGCCATCTTCAAAGGTTGTTTTGCCGCGTTTCGTGGTAGCATTTTTAGCAATATCGCCAAAGAATGTACTTTGACCGGTTTTCAAAATAATGGCTTTTCCTTGACCACTTAAGACATCGGTACCCATGAAAACAAGATCTTGCATATCTAGTGCAGAAATTTGTTCATCGCTTTCTTTGATCCCAGCATCGACAAATTTTTCAACGGGCATTGATTCGCCTGTTAATGAAGATTGATTGATAAATAAATCTTTGGTCCAAATCAAGATCGCATCCGCAGGGATCATGTCGCCAGTTGCTAAGGTGACGATGTCTCCTGGAACGACTTCATCCATTGGAATTTCTCTCGTGATTCCATCTCTGGTTACGGAACAAGTATTTTCAATAAGTTCTTTTAACGCTAAGCTTGCTTTTTGGGAACGGTATTCTTGGACGAAAGTAATCATGACACTGGCTAAAATCATGATTCCCATCACAATCACTGCTTCAATATCGCCTGTTACAAAAGAAATAATCATTAATAGGGCTAAAACTAACACAAAGGGATCTTTAAAAGCGCCTAAGATCATCAACCAAGCGGGTATTGGTTTTTGTGCGTCGACTTTATTTGGACCATACTCTGCTAAACGTTCTGCAGCATCTTCTTCCGATAACCCTTGGAAGGAGGTCCGCATCTCCATCAATAATTCTCTTTCGGTCAATTTTGCAAGTAATTTTAGTTCTTGATCTTTCGATAGTTTTTTTAACATCTTTTTTTCCTCCTAGCACTTAGGAGTTGCTTACGCCACCCCTAGCGATTCGATAATTACTCCGCTGTTTCATCTGGGGACTGGGGTATTCCATGTGAATCTTCCTTTCTTTTTATTAGGTAAGTCACTGTGGAACGCGCGTAAAAGACACAAAAAAACGCACGCTCCCAATAAGCATGCGTAAAAAACTCATGATCATTGTAGAGCTTTAGCACTATAGGGCGTAGATAGCAAATTTGCTATCAGCTGCTTTGGGTTTAACCTTCACGATTAGACCTGTCCTACCAACTAAGCATCTCTCGATGCTTTTGCGGCAGCAGCTTGTGTCCATATAGGAGCCTCACCTAACAATTATTTGTATAAAATGTCAGTTCGTCGGAAGTCTTTCTTCCAACTACCCACATAATAACTGCTATCCTAACCAATGTCAACAGCATCTAAGGAAAAAAGTACCCTTTTTTCAAAGTTTTCCATAGGTTTTCAAATGAAAGGTCTTACAATAAAATAACAACTTTAAAGAACTGATGTGATTTTATACTTGATAAACCTTTATATACGAGCAGATGAACAGAAATCCTTTCAAAGCGAAACTCACGCTTAATAAAGCTTCTTCGTTTGTCACAATCAACGAAAAAATGGAAACGGCGTTCCCGCAGGTTTCATGTATATAAAAAGACAGCCATTTAACAAACAGCTGCCTCTTTCTCTATGTTCCCCTATACTGGGAGAATTATTATTCACTCTAGCTCTCACGAAAAATGATCGGCTAAAATTTGCAGGATTCGCTGGCTTGCTTTCCCATCGCCGTATGGATTTTCTGCATGTGCCATGGCATTGTAAGCTTCTGGATCTTCTAGCAGTCGCTTTGTTTCTTGATAAACCGCAGCTTCAGACGTACCGATCAGTTTTAACGTACCTGCAGCAATGCCTTCTGGACGCTCTGTTGTATCTCGCAAGACCAAAACAGGAACGCCTAATGACGGCGCTTCTTCTTGGACACCACCGGAATCCGTCAAAATCAAGGTACTTTGATTCGCAACGTTATGAAAATCAATGACATCTAAAGGCTCAATCAACGTAACATTTGCTAGTTCCCCAAGAATCTCCTGAGCAATCCCTCGGACTTGGGGATTCTTGTGCATAGGGAAAACCACTTTGATCGTTGGCTTCTCCTTTGCGATCTGTGCTAAAGCACGAAAGACCTGCTGCATCGGAGCACCTAAGTTTTCTCGACGATGCATTGTTAGTAGGATCATGGTTTGATCTGCTGCGGAAAGTTCTGGATGCTGGTATTCCTCCGAGATCGTATAACGCATCGCATCAATGGCGGTATTACCTGTTACATAAATCGCAGCCTCATTGCGGTTTTCAGCCAGCAGATTTTTTTTGCTTTGGGAAGTTGGCGCAAAGTAAAAATCAGCTAAGACATCGATCAACTGACGATTGGCTTCCTCTGGATAAGGAGATTTTTTGTTCCATGTGCGCAAACCGGCTTCCACATGCCCCACAGGAATTTGCTGATAAAAGGCGGCCGTCGCGGCTGCATAAGCGGTGGTCGTATCCCCATGAACCAGCACGATATCAGGAGTTTCTTTTTGCAGGATCGGTTCTAGATCCAGTAAAACTTTGGTGGTGATCCCTGTCAAGGTTTGCCCTAAAGTCATAATATCCAGATCATAGTCTGGTGTGATCTCAAAAACCGTTAATACTTGATCCAACATTTCTCGATGCTGCGCCGTCACCACAACGATCGATGCAAAACGCGGGTCGTTTTCCAATTCCTTTACTAGTGGCGCCATTTTGATGGCTTCCGGTCTGGTACCGAACACTGACATCACTTTGATTGTCATTTGGTCACCCGCTCCTCTACTCTTCGTTGCTTCTATTATAACGAAGAAAACAGAAAAACAAAATGGTTCTTCTTACAAAAAAAGAAACGACCAATAGAAGGTCGCTTCTTTAGTATCCGGTTTAGATCGTATCTCCATTAAAAATCGAATTTTTCACGATTACGTAATCCACTTTACGAATCGATTCTAAATCTTTTCCACCTGCATAAGAGATCGATGATTGCAAGTCTTGCTGCATTTCAACTAACGTGTCTTTCAAAGAACCTTTGTATTGAATCCAAATTTTCTTTCCTTCCACGTTTTTCTTTTCACCTTTTTGAAATTCTGATGCAGAACCAAAGTATTCTTTCATCACAACGCCGTTTTCTACCTTGGTTTCCCCTGGTGATTCTTCATGACCTGCAAACAATGAACCGATCATGACCATTGTTGCACCGAAACGGACAGATTTAGCGATATCGCCGTGTGTCCGAATGCCGCCATCTGCAATGATTGGTTTGCGAGCAGCTTTGGCACACCAGCGTAGTGCTGCTAACTGCCAGCCGCCAGTTCCGAAACCAGTTTTGATTTTTGTGATACACACTTTCCCAGGTCCAATGCCGACTTTCGTTGCATCTGCACCAGCGTTTTCCAATTCACGAACTGCTTCTGGTGTTCCAACATTTCCAGCGATCACAAACGTTGCTGGCAAATGCTTCTTGATGTGTTGGATCATATTGATCACGGCGTTTGAGTGGCCATGAGCAATATCGATCGTAATAAAATCAGGAACAAGCTCTTTGTCAGCTAGTTCTTCCACAAAGGCATATTCATTTTCTTTGACACCTACGCTGATAGAAGCAATCAAGCCACGGCTTTTCATTTTTTTGATAAATGGAATCCGCGCTTCTTCATCAAAGCGGTGCATAATATAAAAATAGCCATTTTCAGCTAAAAATTCTGCGATCGAATCATCAATAATCGTTTGCATATTTGCAGGAACGACAGGCATCTTAAAAGAGTGTCCGCCTAATGTCACCGTGGTATCACATTCTGAACGGCTGTTCACGATACACTTGTTAGGAATCAGTTGTATATCTTCGTAATCAAAAACTTTCATGTCAAACATAAAAATATCCTCCAAATCTTACTAAGAGTGAAGCAAGCATCAAATGGCATCAGCCTATTTTTAACGCCCACAACAATTTAAACCACCTGGAAATGAAATACAAGCTTTTTAGAAATACTTTTTGAAAAAAAAGGATGAATGTTCGTCTTTTGCGAACATTCATCCTTATAAGTACTGAAAAAAACGGGATTTACTAATAAATTACGGCAAGATGTTCCCTGCTGCTTTATACACCTCATACCATTCATGGCGAGTCAATACGATCGAAGATGCTTGCGCGATTTCTTCGATCCGATGTGGGGTCATCGTTCCAGCAATCACTTGCATGTTTGCAGGGTGACGTAAGATCCACGCAGAAGCAATACCTGTCGGTGTCGTTTGATACTTGTCCGCTAGTTCAGTCAATTTTTCGTTCAACTCGGGGAATTTCTCGTTACCGATAAAGACACCTTCGAAGAAACCATACTGATACGGAGACCAAGCTTGGATCGTCATCTCATGCAAGCGAGAATATTCAAGAATTTCTCCATCATGATCGACACTACCAGCATCTGTCATGTTGACATGAATTCCTTGATCGATCATTCCCGTATGCATGATCCCGAATTGCAGTTGATTCGCTACTAAAGGTTGGGAAACATATTTTTTCAATAGCTCGATTTGACCAGGTTTTTGATTGCTGACACCGAAGTATTTCACTTTGCCGTCTTTTTCTAATTGATCAAAGGCAGCTGCCACTTCTTCTGGTTCAAACAAAGTGTCAGGGCGATGCAATAGTAGCGCATCCAAATGATCGGTTTTCAAACGCTGTAAACTACCTTCCACGGAAGAAATGATATGCTCTTTCGAAAAATCAAACATTTCACCTGGAACGATGCCACATTTTGATTGAATGAACAACTCTTCTCTTTTGGCATCCGTTTTTGCTAACGCTTCCGCAAAAATCGTTTCACACTCCCCGCGCCCATAGATATCGGCATGGTCAAAAAAGGTAATGTCATTTTCAATCGCTGTCGTCAATACTTTCACTGGGTCTTTGGCATTGTTGATTCGCATCAAACCTAAAATCACGCTAGATACTTCTAAATCAGTGGGACCGAATGTAATTTTTTTCACGTAAAGTTCCTCCTTATTTAAACTACATTCTTATTTTAGCACAACAAGATGAAAACGCTACACCAACGTCAAAAAAACCTCCTATAAAATGAAAACCACCAGCACAACCGATTGGTTCTACTGGCAGTCATCCTTTACTTTCAATTTGCATTACGCATTGAAACGTTCTTTACTTCATCGCCTTTGATGAGTTGCTATAGTGTAAGGCTTTGTCACCAATGTCATTTCGATAAAACAAACCCGACAAAGGCAATTTATTGATTGCTTCATAGACGTTCTTTTGTGCAGTAGCTAAATCCTCAGCTGAAGCTTCCACAAGAAAAACACGACCACCAGCTGCCGTCAAATCGCCTTGATCAGCAGTCTCCTCCACTCCTGCATAAAAGAATTGTGTTCCTTCTCCTTGAGGAGATGGAACAGGCATTCCTTGCTGATACTTGCCAGGATATCCTTGCGATGCAATCACGACACCGATCGAAGCCGCTTGATTCCAGCGGATCGCGGGCTCTCGATCCTGCAAGAGATCATCAATGATCTGTGCCAGGCTACTATCTAAACGACTTAACACGACTTGCGTTTCTGGATCACCAAAACGAGCATTAAATTCAATGACTTTCGGTCCTTCATTAGTAGCAATCAGACCTGCATAAAGAATACCAGTAAATGGTGTCTTATTACGAATCATCCCTTTTGCTGCAGGAAGTAAAACTTCTGCTACTGCTTGATCGACCATTTCTTGCGGAATCTGCGGTACCGGTGTGTATGCCCCCATACCTCCTGTATTCGGCCCTAAATCGCCATCAAAGGCACGTTTATGGTCTTGAGCAATGACCATTGGATAGACGGCTTCGTCCTTAACAAACGCCAAGAGCGAAAACTCTTCACCAGCCAAAAACTCTTCGATCACCACTTTTGCACCACTTTCACCGAAAACATTTTGCTCCAGCATCGCTTCGACAGCTGCATTCGCCTCATCAACGGTTTCAGCAACAACTACGCCTTTGCCTGCCGCTAAGCCATCCGCTTTGATAACGATCGGTGCACCTTTAAGTTGGATATATGCTTTTGCTTGCGCACTATCTGTAAAGCTTTGATAGTCAGCTGTTGGAATGTGATTGGCGCGCATCAATTCTTTGGCAAACTCTTTTGATCCTTCGATCATCGCTGCTTGTCGATTGGGACCAAAAATTTCCAAGCCCGCCGCCTGAAAATCATCTACGATGCCATTTAATAATGGAACTTCTGGACCAACGAAGGTCCAATCAACCTCCTGCTCTTGAGCAAAAGCAATCAAACCTTCATGATCGGACTCTTCAATTGCGACTGTCACGATCCCGTCTTTTCGCATTCCAGGATTGCCCTTTGCACAAAAGACTGTTTCAACTTGAGGGTCTTGCAGAAACTTTTTTGCGACGGCATGTTCTCTGCCACCACTACCAATAACAAGTATTTTCATCGTCTTCTCCTATTTCTTAGTGTTTAAAATGACGAACACCAGTAAAGACCATCGCCACACCGTACTTATCTGCCATGTCGATCGATTCTTGATCTTTGATACTACCACCAGGTTGAATAATCGCTTTGATTCCTTGTTGTGCTGCATATTCGACACTGTCATCCATCGGGAAAAAGGCATCGCTTGCCAGCACTGAACCAGCCAATTTATTGTTTTCACGGGCTTGTTCCACAGCGATTTTCACTGAACCCACGCGGTTCATTTGACCAGCGCCGATCCCGACGGTTTGCTGTTGATTGGCTAAAACGATGGCATTAGATTTCACATGTTTCACCGCTTTCCAAGCAAAAGCCAAAGCTGCGATTTCTTCTGTTGTCGGCTTTCTCTTTGTCACGACGGTCCAATCTGCTGGTGCTTCCATTTGATCATCTGGTTCTTGCACCAATAAGCCCCCAAGGACAGAGACAACTTCTGGCTGTTTGGCTGCTTTCTGGAAATCAACAACCAGCAGGCGCAGATTTTTTTTCTTCGTTAGGATTTCAAGTGCTCCTTCTTCAAATGCAGGTGCAATAATGATCTCAAGAAAAATCCGCTGCAGCTGCTGCGCAGTTGCCACATCAACTGGACGATTTAAGACGATAATCCCGCCAAAAATCGACACTGGGTCTGCTTCGTAAGCTTCTTGGAAAGCTTCAGCAATCGTTTCTCCACTTCCGATTCCACATGGATTCATGTGCTTTAGGGCTACTGCAGTTGGCTCTGTAAATTCTTCTGCGATCCGTAAGGCAGCGTCAGCATCTTTAATGTTGTTGTAAGACAATTCTTTGCCGTGGATTTGTTTTGCGCTGGCAATCGAATAGGGCACGGGTAATGCGTCTTGATAGAAGGAAGCTTTCTGATGACTATTTTCACCATAACGCAATGTTTGTTTCAAAACATAGGTTTTCGTCAAGTTCTCCGTTTCTGTTTCAGCCACCGCTTTGGTCAAGTATTCACCAATCAAGGCATCGTAGGCTGCGGTATGGCGGAAGACTTTGGCAGCTAATTTCTTTCTTGATGCCAACGTCGTATTGCCTTCCTTCAGCTCAGTTAAAACCCAGTCGTAATCCTTGGGATCAACGACAACAGTTACTGAGGAATGGTTTTTCGCCGCAGAACGCAGCATGCTTGGTCCGCCGATGTCGATATTTTCGATTGCGTCGGCTTCTGTGACATCAGGCTTGCTGATCGTTTCTTTAAATGGATAAAGATTGACGACAACGAGGTCGATCGGTAAAATACCGTGCTCAGCCATTGCCTCCATATGAGAAGGCAGATCACGTCGCCCTAACAGACCACCATGCACCCGCGGATGTAGCGTTTTTACCCTACCGTCCATCATTTCAGGAAATTCTGTGATCGCTTCGATGCCGATCGGTTGAAGCCCTGCTTCCTCCAAGACGGTTTTGGTCCCGCCAGTTGAAATGATCCCAAATCCTAAATTGGTCAATTCTTGGACAAATGGTACCAGTCCTTCTTTGTCAGACACACTGATTAATGCACGTTTATTCACGATTTGATAGCCCCTTTTCCACAATTTCAGCTAAAACAGCTGGATAGATTTGGTGTTCCACTTGATGAATTTTCTCTGTCACACTTGTTAACGTATCGTCGGTGTCAATCCGAACGATTTCTTGGGCAATGATTGGCCCTGTATCAATGCCAGCATCGACATAATGAACCGTAACCCCCGTCACTTTCACGCCATAAGCGAAGGCATCGGCAATCCCAGATTTGCCTGGGAAGCTCGGCAACAACGAGGGATGGATATTGATGACTCTGCCTTCATAAGCGGATAATAGGGTGTTCCCGATGATCCGCATATACCCAGCTAAAACAATAAAATCGATGGCATGATACTGCAATTCTTCGATCAATTTCCTTTCAAAGGCTGCTTTTGACGCAAAAGCCGCTGGCTCCAAGACAAGCGTTTCATAGTCTCTTGCGCGGGCTTTTTCTATCACTGGCGCTGCAGGTTTATCGGAAAAGACCAATCCGATCTGCGCCCCTTTGATTTCATTAGCCTGGATCGCATCGGCGATCGCTGTAAAATTGCTGCCCGTTCCAGAAGCAAAGACGGCGATCCTCATCGGACTGCCTCTTTAAAGCAGACAGCTTCGTTGTCACGTTTCGTCACTTTACCGATCCGATACGCTGGTTCTTCATTGGCGGATAGAAGCGCCATTACTGCCGCAACATTTTCTGGCGCAACGGCTAAGACCATACCGATCCCCATGTTGAAAATCTCGAACATTTCTTGGTGATGAATCGCGCCATGAGCAGCGATCAGATCAAATATCGGCAACTGCGGCCAAGTGTCTAAGGAGATTTCTGCCGCCAGACCTTCAGGCAGCATCCGCGGGATATTTTCAACAAAGCCGCCACCAGTGATATGAGAAATTCCAGCTAGCAATCCTTCTGTCAATAAAGGCTTCAATGCATCCACGTAAATTCTCGTTGGCGTCAATAAACTTTCTGCAAGTGTTTGGTTGCCAAGTTCTGCAAATGTTTCTGCTCCTGTATAGCCATGCTGTTCAAAAAAGACTTTTCTGACTAAAGAGTACCCATTCGAGTGAATGCCTGATGAAGGCAAACCAATCAGCTCATCGCCTTCTTTGATGGTTTCTCCAGTGATCAAGCGACTTTTTTCGACGATCCCTACGGCGAAACCAGCAAGATCATATTCTTCTGGCTGATACATCCCCGGCATCTCAGCGGTTTCCCCACCAATCAGGGCAGCCCCCGCTTGCACACAGCCCTCTGCGACACCAGCAATGATTTGTTCGATCTTTGCCGGATCGTTTTTACCAACTGCAACATAGTCAAGGAAGTAGATAGGTTCTGCCCCTTGAGCGACGATATCATTCACGCACATCGCGACGCAATCAATGCCGATCGTTGCGTGCTGTTCTTGTTGGATCGCCAACAAAAGCTTGGTTCCTACACCATCAGTCCCAGAAACAAGTACCGGTTCTTTTAATTGGTACGATGATAAGTCAAAACAGCCACCAAAACCCCCGATTGCCCCCATCACGCCTAGACGTTCTGTTCGTTTCACATGCTTTTTGATCCGTTCGACTACTTCATAACCGGCTTCGACATCGACACCGGCTTTTGCATATGCATTTGCCACGTTCGTTCCTCCTCAATCATTCATCCGCTTTTCTTCATTCAGCTCATTCGTCGTTAACGCAAGTAAACCAGCGGTCCTTCACCGCTTCGTTTGAAAAACCATTTTTGCCTACAATTTATTCAGCTAAAGACGCGAGATAGTTTTCTTCATAATCATACAAAGGGGTTGGATAATCGCCATTGAAATAGGCCATACACAAGCCTGAGTAAGGTGCGTCAAAATCTAAACCGATCGCTTCGATCAACCCGTCTTCACTTAAAAAGGCCAAAGAATCTGCTTCGATTTTTTCACAAATCTCAGCTTCCGTATATTTGGCTGCGATCAATTCTTTTCTCGTTTGAATGTCGATCCCGTAAAAACACGGATAGCGCAAAGGCGGCGAACCGATACGTACATGAACTTCTTTGGCACCTGCTTCTTTTAGCAGTTGCACGATACGGCGGCTGGTGGTTCCTCGGACGATCGAATCGTCGACTAGAATCACTCGTTTGCCTTCGACTACGCCACGAACAGCTGAGAGCTTCATCCGTACACCTTGTTCCCTTAACTCCTGCGTCGGTTGAATAAACGTTCGTGCGATGTATTGATTTTTTACTAAGCCTAATTCATAGGGAATACCTGAAGCTTCTGCATACCCGCTGGCAGCAGATAAGGATGAATTCGGTACACCAATGACCATATCCGCTTCGATCGGCGCCTCTTGTGCTAAGCGACGGCCCATATTTTTACGGGCACGATGGACGTTGACGCCAGCGATGTTGGAATCAGGACGGGCAAAATAGATAAACTCCATCGAACATATCGCGGGTTGTACTTCTTGGGTATACTGTTCAATTTGAATGCCTGCATCATCAATGATCACGACTTCGCCTGGTCGGACATCACGAATAAATTCCGCACCGATGACTTCCAACGCACAGGTTTCTGAAGCCACCACATAAGCTCCATTGACCATTTTCCCGATTGACAATGGCCGAAAGCCATTGGGGTCTAGTGCTGCGATCATGGCATTTTCGGTCAGTAAAAGGTACGCAAATCCACCTTTAACTTGATTCAATGCCTCCTTGACCCGATCCATAAAAAGCGGTTCTTCACTGCGGCGGATCAAGTGCATGAGAATCTCTGTATCGGAATTCGAGTGGAAAATCGCACCAGCCTTTTCTAAGGATTTCCGTAGACTTTTCGCATTCGTCAAGTTGCCGTTATGAGCTAAGCCAATCTGCTGATCAAAAAATTTGAATAAAAATGGTTGAATATTATCAACGCTACCATTACCAGCAGTTGCGTAACGAACGTGACCAATGGCAGCATCTCCTGTCAGACGCTGGAGGACACGTTCATCCGAAAACACTTCCGCTAGCAACCCTAAATCACGGTGGCCATTGAGTTTCCCCGCATCATTCGTGACGATCCCAGCACCTTCTTGGCCGCGATGTTGCAAACTGTGTAGTCCGAAGTAGGTGACACGAGCGGCATCTGGATGATCCCAAACACCAAAAACCCCACATTCCTCGTTGAGGCTCTTTACTTCATTAAACATGGAATGGCTTCCTCCCATTTCAATTTCGCCTCAGCAAGGGGCATCTCGATCGTATCATCTTGTGCTTGCATGCGAATCTGGCCATCAGCAGTCACTTCCCCGATCGCTGTTGCAGCAGCGCCTACCAGTGCTTCAAAAGCTGCTTGCTTATCAGGTGCGACTGAAAGCACAAAACGGGATTGGGTTTCTGAAAACAATTGTGCTGCTGGCAATGACACGGTCACATTTAGACCAAAGCCCTTGTCAAAAGCGGATTCGGCTAAAGCGATCGCTAAACCACCTTCGGCACAGTCGTGGGCACTTTGAACAAGACCTGCTTGAATCGCTGCGGTAACCAATTGTTGGTTCATTTTTTCTGTTTCAAGGTCAAAGGACATTAAACGCCCAGCGATCTTTCCTGTCTGCAGTTTTTGCAATTCAGATCCATTGAAGTCAGCATGGGTTTCCCCTAGGACATAGATCACATCCCCTGCTGCTTGGAAATGCAGCGTCGTGATATGCGCCAGCTCTTCGATCAATCCGACCATCCCAATTACAGGCGTTGGATAGACCGATTGTCCGTCCGTTTCGTTGTATAAGGAGACGTTCCCAGAAATGACTGGTGTCTCTAGCACACGACAAGCTTCTGAGATCCCGTCAGCAGCCGTGGATAACTCCCAGAATCCTTCTGGTTTATCTGGCGAGCCGAAGTTAAGGCAGTCAGTGATCGCCAATGGACGCCCACCGGAAGCGACGATATTTCGAGCAGCTTCTGCAACTGCGATCTGTCCGCCGACTTCTGGATCTAAGTACAGGTAACGAGCATTACAGTCAGTCGTCATCGCCAAGGCTTTATTGGTTCCCTTGATTCGTAAAACAGCGGCATCACTGCCGGGGCCTACCACGGTATTGGTACGAACTTGCGAGTCGTAGGTTTCAAAAATCGAGCGTTTTGAAGCGATCGTCGGCTGCTGCAGTAGATCGGCAAATACAGACGTTGCTGAATGAATCACTGGAACAAAGTCTGGTGTTTCCTTAAACACTTTGATCCGTTTCGGTTCTGCCATCTCTTTGTAGTAAGTCGGCGCATCTTCAGCTAAAGCATCTACTGGCAAATTAGCGACTTCCTGTCCGTGATGGAACAAACGATAGTTGCCATCATCTGTTACTTCACCGATCACGACGGCTTCTAGATCGTATTTCTTAAAGAGTGCTTCCACTTCAGTTTCATGTCCTTTTTTGACACAGATCAGCATCCGCTCTTGAGATTCTGACAACATCATTTCATAAGGCGTCATATTGGTTTCTCGTTGTGGAACATCATCTAACGTTAAACGCAACCCTGATCCGGCTTTTGATGCCATCTCGGCACTAGAAGAAACCAATCCGGCAGCACCCATATCTTGAATTCCGACTAAAATGTCCGAATGATCCACGATCAATTCCAAACAAGCTTCCAACAAAAGTTTTTCCATAAAAGGATCACCGACTTGTACGGCGGAACGTTGTTGTTCTTCCCCTTCGACAAATTCTTCCGATGCAAAAGTCGCCCCATGTATCCCGTCGCGTCCTGTTTTTGCGCCGACATACATGATGGTGTTTCCAACACCTTTGGCCTGCCCTTTTTGAATATCCTTGTGGGCAATGATCCCTACACACATCGCATTGACTAATGGATTGCCTTCATAACAAGGATCAAATGCCACTTCACCACCGACGGTCGGAATCCCAATACAGTTGCCATAGCCACTGATTCCAGCAACGACTTCTTCCAAAAGATATTTCGTTCTTGGATTATCTAACTCACCAAATCGTAAGGAGTCTAAAACAGCAATCGGTCTTGCACCCATACTGAAGATGTCGCGGATGATCCCACCAACACCAGTTGCTGCTCCTTCATAAGGTTCCACCGCAGAAGGATGATTATGGCTTTCCGCTTTAAAAACGACGGCTAGATCATCGCCGATATCCACGATACCCGCACCTTCGCCAGGTCCTTGCAGTACTTGCGGCCCTTCTGTCGGGAATTTCCGCAAAACAGGTTTGGAATTTTTGTAAGAACAATGTTCACTCCACATCACTGAAAAGAGTCCAGTTTCGGTATAGTTCGGTAAACGTCCCAAAATATCTTCTGAGATCATCCGATATTCTTCTTGGGTCAATCCCCATTGCTCGTATAATTTCGTGTCTTTGATTTCTTGTGGTGTAGGTTCTTTTACGATCATTTTATCCATTTACCGGCACCTTCCCAAAATTTTTCAATAATGAAGCAAAAAACTTCTTGCCATCTTCTGAGCCTAATAAGCTTTCCATCGCTCGTTCTGGATGAGGCATCATGCCTAGAACATTGCCTGCTTTATTACAGATACCAGCGATGTTGTGTAGGCTACCGTTGACGTTATCTTCATAACGGAAAACGATTTGATTGTTGGCAACCAATTCCTGATAAGTCGTTTCATCACAATAATAATTGCCCTCACCATGAGCGACAGGAAGCGTAATGATTTGATCCGTTTCATATTCAGAAGTAAAAGCTGTTTGATTATTCACTCGCAGACGGACCGGCTTGCAAATAAAATGCAATGATTCATTTCTTTGTAAAACTCCCGGTAACAAGCCCGCTTCCGTTAAAATTTGGAACCCATTGCAGGTACCAAAGACAGGTTTGCCTTCATTTGCCAAACGAATGACCTCTGACATGATCGTAGAAAAACGGGCGATCGCTCCGCATCTTAAGTAATCACCATAAGAAAATCCTCCTGGAAGCAAAACACCGTCAAAACCGGCTAAACTGTCTGCATCATGGCGCACATATTCTGCTTCTGCCCCCATGATATCTTTGATTGCCCACATCAAATCAACATCACAATTTGATCCAGGAAAAACGATCACTGCAAATTTCATAGGGCCGCTTCCTCCATTTGAACCATTTCATAACGGTATGTTTCCATATTGACGTTTGCCAAAAGCTTGTCGCAGATCGCTTCGATTTCTTCTGCTACAGCTGCTTGTGTTTGATTGTTTGAAGGTGTCACTTTGATTTCAAAGTATTTCCCGATCCGAATATCACTGACATCTTGATACCCCAAGCGATGAACCGCTCCTTTCACAGCTTCTCCTTGAGGGTCTAAAACAGATTCCTTATAGGTTACATAAACTTTGACTAAATACATGCTGAATTCTCCTTTTCTAAACGATTTAAGACTTCTTCATAAACAGGAACAATGTCCCCTAAATCACGTCGATAAACATCTTTATCTAGATGTTCATTTGTCCCCATATCCCATAAACGACAAGTATCTGGTGAAATCTCATCAGCCAGGAGCAACTCGCCCTTTTTGGTTTTGCCGATCTCGATTTTAAAATCGATCAAGCGAATGTTGATGTTCGCAAAGATTTCCAGTAACGCAGCGTTGACTTGCAGCGCCAATGATTTGATCTGGTCCAGCTCCTCTTCTGAGGCAAGCCCTAGATAAAACACATGATCATCATTGATAAACGGATCATCCAAGCGATCTTCTTTGTAGTAAAACTCTACGATCGGCTTTGGCAGTTTGGTTCCTTCTTCGATGCCCAAGCGCTTTGAAAAACTACCAGCAGCCGTGTTGCGAACAACAACTTCTAAAGGAATCATGGTGACAGCTCGAATTAATTGTTCGTGTTTAGACACTAATTGAAGAAAGTGACTTGGGACGTTTTTGTCGGCTAGCCGCTGAAAAAGATGCGCAGTGATCTGATTGTTCAAGGCACCCTTTCCCACAACGGCATCTTTCTTTTGACCATTCAATGCAGTAGCTTGATCCAAATAAACGACTCTCAATACATCCTCTTCGTTGGTTTTAAACAATTTCTTGGCTTTTCCTTCATAAAGAAGCACTTCTGATTCCATAATCCACCTCAGTTAAGTAATATTTTTCACATAGCGATGACACACATCTTTATTTGCTTATTATTCTAACAACGCAGAAAAAGCGGGTCAACGATTATCTGTACATTTACATATTAATAAACACGAATGTTCGCTTTTTACCCAGTTGGTTGAAAGTAGATTCCTCTTTAGAAGCAGCGAAGGAATTATAAAGCGTTTACAATATTCTTTTTTCATGCTATATTTAGGTCGTATTGTAGCTACATTCAAGGAGGAGTACTATATGTGGTCGCTAAAGAATCGTGCTGAACTTTTTTTAGCTCATTTATCAGACAAAGAAAAACAACAGCTCCATAACGAATTATTGGCCGTGCAGCAAATCCTTTCCATCAACCAACAAACAAGTTTCTATGTATTCAGTCCCTTCAAAAAAGGGGCACGTCCTCACTATGCGGAAGAACAAAAAAGAGTCTTACAATTTCAAAATGGCCGCAATGACGAATTGATCATTCACCAGATTCATCGTCAAAGCTTATTTAAACATACGTATTCTTTCCGTATTTATTTTAACTTAGAAGAAATGGATTTTTCTTTCTTGGATGATCTTCTGCATCTTTTGAAGGAACAAAGCCTAGCCCCTACCTTTAACTTAAGTCCCGCTGCGAATTAGCTAGTGATCACTAAATAAAAAAAAGATAAAAAAAACAAAAGCCCGAAATTTTACGGGCTTTTTTTGTTATACTGTTTTCAGACAAAAGAAAGGACACGATTATGCTATTTACAAAACAGTCATTTGATGTTTTTGCTTTAGAAACATTAGAAGAAAGAATGGAAAAAATCCGTTCAGAGATCCAGCCAATTTTCCAAACCATCGGCGAGGCAGCGATCCCATTATTTGAAGAAAGCTGTCACGAACCTTTTTATTTGCATATTGCTCAGCATCGGCGTAGAACCGTCTACCCTCCTGCCGAAACGTGGGCGGGGATCGGCCCTAACAAGCGTGGTTATAAAATGGATGCCCACTTTCAAATTGGGATCAATCAAGCGTATGTTTTTGTTTGGCTCAGTGTGATCGATCAACCGAAAAATCAAGCAACGATCGCGGAATCTTGGCTGGCCCAAAAAGAATTATTTGATCAATTGCCAGCAGACTTTACGCTATCTCCTGATCATACCAAATACGATCACTTCCCTATCGCTATGTGGCCAACCTACTTAGAACGATTACAGAAAGTCAAAAAAAGTGAACTTCAGATTGGTAAGATCTTTCCAAAAGAAATGATCGAAGACGTTGAGGTGGCGGATATTTTAGCAGTTTATCAAACGCTGTTGCCGCTTTATCACGCCCGTTTGTCGGCACTAAAGGAGGAACAATAATATGTCAGAAAACCGGCGCTCTCGCAACGAAAAACCAGCGAAAAAACCTAAGCGTTTCGTCTGGCTGGCACTCCCTGCCGCCTTATTAGTACTTGGTGGCGGTTATTATGGCTATACAGTCTATCAAAATCGACAAGAAGAAGCAGCAGCAAAAAAAGTCCTCAATTCCTTTATCGATGCTATATCTGATCAGAAGTACAGCGATCTATCTGCTTTACTGACCGAAGAAAGTTTGGAATCAAACGGCTTTACCGCAGACGAAGTCTCAGCAAAATACGAAGCGATTTTCACTGGTATCGGTGCCGAATCATTTAAAGCTTCAGGAATTGAGGTAACGCCCGATGATAAGGATTCCGATCAATTCAATTTCCAATACAACGGTTCCTTGACCACCTCGTTAGGTGAATTAACAGAGCTGTCTTATAGTGGCACGATTACTCTGACTGATGACCAAGCCAAGATCGATTGGTCGCCTCAATTGATTTTTCCGGGAATGGAAGGACAAGACAAAATCAGTATCTCGGTAGATAATGCCACACGTGGAGAAATCCTCGACCGAAATAATGAACCGCTAGCAGAAAATGGCACGCTCTATCAACTAGGCGTCATTCCGGGGCAGCTGGGTACGGGAGACGAAAAAACCGCCAATATCAAAGCAATCGCGGAGCGTTTTGACCTAACAGAAGATGCGATCGATCAAGCATTGGCGCAATCGTGGGTCCAAGATGAGTTGTTCGTTCCCTTAAAGATTATCGAACCAACCGATGAAATGCCAACTGGAACAAGTTTAAAAGAAACGACGGGACGGACTTATCCTCTTGGAGAAGCCGCTGCCCAGTTGATTGGTTATCTAGGGAACGTGACTGCAGAAGATATCGAAAAGGATGAAACGCTAGCAAGCAACGGTCAAATTGGTCGTAGTGGTCTGGAAGCTGCCTTTGACAAAGAGTTGCGGGGCGAAAATGGCGGAAAAATCGCCATCACAGATGAAGACGGTGCTGAAAAATCGGTTCTTTTAGAAAAAGAACGGGCAGATGGTAAAGATATCCAACTGACCATTGACGCACAAGCCCAAAAGACAGCTTTTGACGCCTTACAAAATCAGGCGGGGTCCACGGTCGTCACAGAACCAAAAACCGGTGATCTGCTGGTATTAGCCAGCTCACCGAGTTATGATCCCAATAAAATGACCCAAGGGATCTCCCAAGAAGACTACGATGCGTATGAACAAAACGAAGACTTGCCTTTCATCAGCCGCTTTGCTACGGCCTATGCGCCAGGTTCGACCTTTAAGACCATCACGGCAGCGATTGGCTTAGAAAACGGTACGATCGACCCTACCCAAAGTATTGCGATCGATGGATTGAAGTGGCAAAAAGACAGCTCATGGGGGGACTATTTTGTCACCAGAGTCAGCGACGTAGCTTCTGTCAATCTAAAAGATGCACTGGTTTACTCTGATAACATCTATATGGCACAACAAACCTTAGCTATGGGTGAAGATGCTTTTCGTAACGGTTTGTCGAAATTGATTTTTGGTGAAACGTTGGATTTACCGATTGCGATGAATCCTGCTCAAATTTCCAATGAAGACTCCTTCAAATCAGAGATTTTACTGGCAGATACCGGCTATGGACAAGGAGAACTGTTACTGAATCCCATTCAGCAAGCTGCTGCTTATTCGGTCTTTGCCAATCAAGGAAAACTGGTTTATCCTCGTTTATTGAAAGAGACAGAACAAAAGGACAAAGAAGTCTTTAAAGCAGAGACGATTGAGCAAATCAATCAAGATTTGACGGCGGTTGTCTCAGATGCCAACGGAACGGCACACTCTTTGGCAGCGCTGAACATTCCACTAGCTGCCAAAACAGGAACTGCTGAAATCAAAGAAAAGCAAGATGAAAAAGGCCAAGAAAACAGCTTCTTATTCGCCTTCGATTCGCAAGATCAAGGATTTCTGATGGTTTCCATGTTAGAAGATCGCCAGGATAACCAATCAGCAACTGGTTTAGCACCTGATCTCTTGACCTACTTAGCTGAACATTATTAAAAAAAAAGCCGCAACCTTAAGACGGATGTCTCAAGGTTGCGGCTTTTTTTATTCGGCTAAACCGACACGTTCAAAAATCGTGTCAACTTGTTTTAAATGATGGTTGTAATCAA
>OJJJ01000101.1_pt1 | contig 57683 bp, 45 predicted proteins | sample 1596311 | NCBI WGS metagenome assembly OJJJ01 (sample SAMEA4350140, study PRJEB24818) | metagenome | biome: human; feature: gut; material: faeces | place: Denmark | collected 2013-09
GCCTCTGTTGGGCGTCAGCACCTAGCTGCTGGATGGCGACAACGAGCGCCATGGCCTGTGCAGCGATCTGGGTTTTAGCGACGCCGATCGCAAAGAGAACATCCGGCGGGTGGGGGAAGTCGCTAGCCTGATGGTGGATGCCGGGCTGGTGGTGCTGACGGCATTTATCTCCCCGCATCGCGCTGAGCGGCAAATGGTCCGCGAGCGCGTCGGCGAGGGGCGTTTTATCGAGGTGTTTGTCGATACGCCGCTGGCGACATGCGAAGCCCGCGATCCGAAAGGGCTGTATAAAAAAGCGCGAGCGGGTGAACTGCGCAATTTCACCGGAATTGACGCGGTGTACGAAGCGCCTGAATCGCCAGAGATTCACCTTGATGGTGAACAATTGGTAACAAATTTGGTTCCTCAATTATTAGACCTGCTGAGGCAGCAAGATATTATCAGATCCTGAGACATCCCCGAGCTTATCGGCTCGGTCAGTCAAGGTCACAGGATTAGCTATGCGTAACAGCCATAACATTACTATTGCAGAGTCAGACACCTTCAAGGCCGACGGCGAAACCATCTGGTCACTACCGGGGGCCGTGGTCGGTTTTGTGGCGTGGTTGCTGGCGCTGGGCATTCCATGTCTTATGTATGGCCCTAACACGCTGTTTTTCTTCCTCTATACCTGGCCGTTTTTCCTTGCATTGCTGCCTGTCGCGATTGTGGCGGGAATAGCCCTGCACTCGTTATTGAAGGGACGACTGTTCCTGAGCATGACGTGTACCCTGCTGACGGTGGGGCTGATGTTCGGGGCATTGTTTATGTGGCTGCTGGGTTAGGCTATCTCCCTTCTCTTTATATGGCTACTGAGGCTGAAACGCGGACTGGTCATAATTCAAACCGTAACCAACAATGAGATTATGTTCTCCTTACACGGGGTATACGTAACAACGAGCAAATGTGGTACATTTGCCCGCGTTGTCGCGGTATTCCCGCCTGTAGACGGAGAGTCGTCTGCGGATGTTTTGGGATGATGATGCCGTTTTTCAGGGGGCAGGATGGGTAAACTAACGCTGCTGTTGCTGGCTTTATTGGTCTGGCTTCAGTATTCGCTGTGGTTCGGTAAGAACGGCATACATGACTATAGCCGCGTCAACGATGATGTGGCTGCGCAGCAAGCGACAAATGCGAAACTTAAAGCGCGTAACGATCAGCTGTTTGCCGAAATTGACGATCTCAATGGCGGTCAGGAAGCGATTGAAGAGCGTGCGCGCAACGAACTCAGCATGACCAAGCCGGGCGAAACCTTTTATCGTCTGGTGCCTGATGCGTCTAAACGCGCTCAGACTGCAGGGCAAAACAATCGATAAACCAGCCAAGGATTTAACATGGCAGCCACTTTATTGGACGTTTGCGCCGTGGTACCGGCTGCCGGATTTGGCCGCCGAATGCAATCGGAGTGTCCTAAGCAGTATCTCTCCATCGGCAATAAAACCATTCTTGAACACTCGGTTGCTGCGCTACTGGCGCATCCCCGGGTGACGCATGTCGTCATTGCTATCAGCCCTGGCGACAGCCGCTTTGCAGAACTTCCTCTGGCAGCGCACCCGCAAATCACCGTGGTGGATGGCGGCAATGAGCGCGCCGATTCAGTGCTGGCCGGTTTGCAGGCCACCGGAAATGCCCGCTGGGTGCTGGTGCATGATGCTGCCAGACCGTGCCTGCATCAGGACGATTTATCTCGTTTACTGGCGATAAGCGAAACCAGTCGTACAGGTGGGATCCTTGCCGCACCGGTGCGCGATACCATGAAACGCGCGGAACCGGGCAAAACTGACATTGCCCATACGGTCGAACGCACTGACTTATGGCACGCGTTGACGCCGCAGTTTTTCCCCCGCGAGTTATTACACCACTGCCTGGCCCGAGCACTCAACGAAGGCGCGACCATTACCGATGAGGCCTCGGCGCTGGAATATTGCGGCTTTCATCCACAGCTTGTCGAAGGACGCGCTGATAATATTAAAGTTACTCGTCCGGAAGATCTGGCGCTTGCGGAATTTTATCTGACCCGAAGAATCTAGACACAAAATCATTCAAGCTGCATCGAGGCGGCAACTGAGTGAATCCCCAGGAGCTTACATAAGTAAGTGACTGGGGTGAACAAAGGCAGCCAACAAAGAGGCCGCTTGAAGGGTGATGTGTATATCAGGAGAATGCATAATGCGAATTGGACACGGTTTTGACGTACACGCCTTTGGCGGCGTAGGCCCAATTATCATTGGTGGCGTGCGCATCCCGTACGAAAAGGGGCTGCTGGCGCATTCTGATGGCGACGTCGCGTTACATGCGCTGACTGATGCGCTACTGGGCGCGGCAGCGCTGGGCGATATCGGTAAACTGTTCCCGGACACCGATCCGGCCTTTAAAGGGGCAGATAGCCGCGAATTATTACGTGAAGCCTGGCGTCGTATTCAGGCCAAAGGCTACACGCTCGGCAATGTGGATGTGACCATTATTGCGCAGGCACCGAAGATGCTGCCGCACATTCCACAAATGCGCGTGTTTATTGCCGAAGATCTCGGCTGTCATATGGATGATGTTAACGTGAAAGCGACCACCACGGAGAAACTCGGTTTTACCGGGCGTGGGGAAGGGATTGCCTGTGAAGCGGTGGCGTTGCTCATAAAGGCTGCAAAATGACAGAGTTTGAAAATCTGACGTATCTCCACGGTAAACCGCAGGGCCGTGGCGTATTGAAGGCGAATCCAGAAGACTTTGTGGTGGTCGAAGATTTAGGCTTTGAACCGGACGGAGAAGGCGAACACGTTCTGGTACGCATCCTGAAGAACGGCTGTAACACTCGTTTTGTCGCCGATGCACTGGCAAAGTTTTTGAAAATTCATGCTCGTGAAGTCAGCTTCGCCGGGCAGAAAGATAAGCATGCGGTCACGGAACAGTGGCTGTGCGCGCGCGTGCCGGGCAATGTCATGCCTGATTTAAGCAAATTTGAGCTTGAAGGCTGTAAAGTGCTGGAGTACGCCCGTCACAAGCGTAAGCTGCGTTTAGGTGCCCTGAAAGGTAACGGCTTTACGGTGGTGCTGCGTGAAGTCAGCGATCGCGCCGACGTTGAAGCACGTTTGCAGGCTATTCTCGAGCGCGGCGTACCGAACTATTTTGGTGCCCAACGTTTTGGCATCGCCGGCAGTAACCTGCAAGGGGCGCTGCGCTGGGCGCAAAGCGATGCACCGGTGCGCGATCGCAATAAACGCAGTTTTTGGTTGTCGGCAGCCCGCAGCGCGTTGTTTAATCAAATAGTCAATGAACGATTGAAAAAAACAGACTTTAATCAAGTTGTTGACGGCGATGCGCTACAATTGTCTGGACGCGGAAGTTGGTTTGTTGCCACTCCTGAAGAACAGGTTGAATTACAGCGTCGCGTTAATGAAAGAGAATTAATGATTACAGCGGCATTACCCGGCTGCGGTGAGTGGGGAACTCAGCGCGATGCGCTGGCGTTTGAACAGGCCGCCATTGCCGATGAAAGCGTGCTGCAGTCTTTATTATTGCGTGAGAAAGTCGACGCATCGCGTCGCGCTATGCTGCTGTACCCACAACAATTAAGCTGGAACTGGTGGGATGACGTAACCGTTGAGTTACGCTTCTGGCTACCGGCAGGTAGCTTTGCCACCAGTGTAGTAAGGGAACTTATTAACACAACGGGTGATTATGCGTATATTGCTGAGTAACGATGATGGGGTCCACGCGCCCGGTATACAAACGCTGGCGAAAGCGCTGCGTGAGTTTGCTGACGTACAGGTCGTTGCCCCGGATCGTAACCGCAGTGGCGCGTCTAACTCACTGACGCTGGAATCTTCGCTTCGCACCTTCACCTTTGAAAACGGTGATATCGCCGTGCAAATGGGCACGCCTACCGACTGCGTCTATCTGGGCGTAAACGCATTAATGCGTCCGCGCCCGGACATCGTAGTTTCCGGGATTAACGCCGGTCCTAATCTGGGTGACGATGTTATCTATTCTGGAACCGTTGCGGCTGCGATGGAAGGCCGGCACCTGGGCTTTCCCGCGCTGGCGGTCTCACTGGATGGCCATAAACACTACGATACCGCAGCCGCGATTACCTGCCGCATTTTGCGTGCGCTGAGCCGCGAACCGCTGCGTACCGGGCGTATTCTGAATATCAACGTCCCGGACTTGCCGCTGGATCAGATTAAAGGTATTCGCGTTACCCGCTGCGGCAGTCGCCATCCGGCGGATCAGGTTATTCCACAGCAGGACCCACGCGGTAACACGTTGTACTGGATTGGGCCGCCGGGCGAAAAATGCGATGCCGGGCCGGATACGGACTTTGCTGCCGTCGATGAAGGCTATGTTTCTGTCACGCCGCTGCATGTTGATTTAACCGCATACGGCGCGCATCAGGTTGTTTCTGATTGGTTAGACAGCGTGGGAGTCGACACGCAATGGTAAGCAGACGCGTACACACTCTTCTTGAACAATTACGTGCGCAGGGCATCAGAGATGAGCTTGTCCTTGATGCGCTCGCCGCCGTGCCGCGTGAAAAATTCATTGATGAGGCGTTTGAACATAAGGCCTGGGAAAACATCGCCCTGCCCATTGGTCAGGGGCAGACGATTTCGCAGCCTTATATGGTCGCACGTATGACCGAGTTGCTTGAGCTGACGCCACAATCGCGGGTGCTGGAAATCGGCACCGGTTCTGGTTACCAGACAGCGATTCTGGCGCATCTGGTACAGCATGTGTGTTCTGTCGAGCGCATTAAAGGTTTGCAGTGGCAGGCGCGTCGTCGCCTGAAGCAGCTTGATTTACATAATGTTTCGACCCGTCATGGTGATGGATGGCAAGGCTGGCAGGCACGAGCGCCGTTTGACGCCATCATTGTGACAGCTGCACCGCCGGAAATCCCTACCGCGTTAATGACGCAGTTGGATGAAGGCGGCATTCTCGTCTTACCCGTGGGCGACGAGCACCAGTATTTGAAACGGGTGCGTCGTCGGGGAGGCGAATTTATTATCGATACCGTGGAGGCTGTACGCTTCGTACCCTTAGTTAAAGGGGAGTTAGCGTAGATATAGGTTCTGAATACCTGGAGTTTTCCTGGATATTCTGGAATTAGTAAGCGTATCGTGGTCACGTTTTCCAGTGTCCAGCCCGATGCCTTGCACGGTGATTACGTCACTGGTTGTTAACCAAATTTTCCTGGGGGATAAATGAGCGCGGGAAGCCACAAATTTACCGTTCGCCGCATGGCGGCATTGTCACTGGTTTCGTTATGGCTGGCAGGCTGTTCTAACACCTCGAATCCGCCTGCGCCGGTCAACTCTGTTGATGGCGGTGCGCCAACGAACACCAATTCTGGCATGCTAATCACGCCTCCACCTAAAATGGGCACGACGACCGCACAGCAAACGCCGCAGATCCAATCGGTGCAGACTCCGGTCGCGCAGCCAACGCAAATTCAGCCCGTTGCGCAGCAGCCTGTACAGATGGAAAATGGCCGTATTGTGTACAACCGTAAGTATGGGAACATTCCGAAAGGCAGCTATACCGGCGGCAGCACCTATACAGTTAAGAAAGGTGACACACTTTTCTATATTGCCTGGATAACCGGGAACGATTTCCGTGACCTCGCACAACGCAATAACGTTCCGGCCCCGTATGGCCTGAATGTGGGACAAACTCTGCAAGTGGGCAACGCATCGGGTGCGCCGATTACCGGCGGCAATGCCATCACCCAGGCGGATGCAGCACAGCAAGGAGTTGTGACCAACCCTGCACAAAATTCCACCGTCGCTGTTGCTTCGAAACCAACAATTACGTATTCTGATGATTCAGGTGAACAAAGTGCTAACAAAATGTTGCCGAACAACAAGCCTGCTGGGACAGTTGTCACAGCGCCAGTAACGGCACCAGCAGTTAGCGCAACCGAATCGACTGCAAGCTCAACGTCTACCAGTGCGCCAATCTCCACCTGGCGTTGGCCGACTGACGGTAAAGTGATTGAAAACTTTGCGGCTACCGAAGGTGGCAATAAAGGGATCGACATTGCAGGCAGTAAGGGACAGGCTATTGTCGCGACCGCAGATGGACGCGTCGTATATGCCGGTAACGCACTGCGCGGTTACGGTAATCTTATTATCATCAAACACAACGATGATTACCTGAGTGCCTACGCCCATAACGATACAATGCTGGTTCGGGAGCAACAAGAAATCAAGGCGGGGCAGAAAATAGCTACCATGGGTAGCACCGGAACCAGTTCTACACGCTTGCATTTTGAAATTCGTTACAAGGGGAAATCCGTAAACCCGCTGCGCTATTTACCGCAGCGATAATTCGGCGGAACCAGGCTTTCACTTGCTTGTTCCGTTTAGGGATCACGGGTAGGAGCCACCTTTATGAGTCAGAATACGCTGAAAGTTCATGATTTAAATGAAGACGCGGAATTTGATGAGAACGGAGTAGAGGCTTTTGATGAAAAAGCCTTGAGTGAAGAGGAACCCAGTGATAACGACTTGGCTGAAGAGGAGCTGTTATCGCAAGGGGCCACACAGCGTGTGTTGGACGCGACTCAGCTTTACCTTGGTGAGATTGGTTATTCGCCACTGTTAACAGCCGAAGAAGAAGTGTATTTCGCGCGTCGCGCATTGCGTGGAGATGTAGCTTCTCGCCGTCGCATGATTGAAAGTAACCTGCGTCTGGTGGTTAAAATTGCCCGTCGTTATGGCAATCGTGGTCTGGCATTGCTGGATCTGATTGAAGAGGGCAATCTGGGGCTTATCCGTGCCGTCGAGAAGTTTGACCCGGAGCGCGGGTTCCGCTTCTCAACATACGCAACCTGGTGGATCCGCCAGACGATCGAACGGGCGATTATGAACCAAACCCGTACGATCCGACTGCCGATCCATATAGTAAAAGAGCTGAACGTCTATCTGCGTACTGCGCGTGAGTTGTCGCATAAACTGGACCACGAACCGAGCGCAGAAGAGATTGCTGAACAACTGGATAAACCGGTTGATGACGTCAGCCGTATGCTCCGACTCAACGAGCGCATTACCTCGGTAGACACCCCGCTGGGTGGCGATTCCGAAAAAGCGTTGCTGGATATTCTGGCCGACGAAAAGGAAAACGGTCCGGAAGACACCACGCAAGACGATGATATGAAACAGAGCATCGTCAAATGGCTGTTCGAGCTGAACGCCAAACAGCGTGAAGTGCTGGCACGTCGTTTCGGTCTGCTGGGGTATGAAGCTGCGACACTGGAAGATGTGGGCCGTGAAATTGGTCTCACTCGTGAACGTGTTCGTCAGATTCAGGTTGAAGGTCTGCGTCGTCTGCGTGAAATCCTGCAGACACAGGGACTGAATATCGAAGCGCTGTTCCGCGAGTAAGCACAGTTCTATCAAGAAAGGCCAGTCTCAGTGAGGCTGGCCTTTTTCTTGGTTTACAACCAGGTAGCGCTACGTCTTATCTGTGTGTAGGCCGGATAAGGCGTAGCCGCCATCCGGCACTGATTGCCCGATGGCGCTTTGCTTATCGGGCCTACAAATACATCACCTGTAGCGGCCATCCGGTAAATTACGCCATCATCTTGCGTACCAGTTGCGTGAACTGTTCACGCTCTTCCTCGCTCAACCTGCCCAGAAACTCATCATCAACGCTATCGCCCAGCGGCGCTGCGCTTGTCAGTAGTGCCTCACCTTGCTCAGTCAAATAGACAAACCGACGACGCTTATCAGCCGGGAAGTGTTCACGCCTGACCAGCTCACGCTTTTCCATACGGCTCAGCAGCTCGGCAAGCGTGGCCTTGGTGCAGACCGCGGCTTCGGTGAGAGCAACCTGTTCAATGCCGGGATGCTCGGCAATAGCGCGCATCACTGCGTATTGCGGCTTGGTGAGCTCCGGTAATTCGTGCTGCCAGCGTGACGTATGCTGCTGGAAAAGCTGACGTAACAGGTGAAAGGCTTTATTTCGTAATGGCATAGGGACTCCGGGATCGCGGTCGGCTTCTATCATAGCGGGTAATGCGCCATTTTTTAACGATCGTTTCTTTAGCTATCTGTGCGAGTCACCCTTGCCTGAAATGTATCGAGAGCGTATTTTAACTAAAATGTTCGTACACGAACAAATATTAAGGGGCTGAATGAGACTGATCGTAGGGATGACCGGTGCAACGGGAGCACCGCTTGGTGTGTCGCTGCTACAGGCGCTACGGGAAATGCCGGAGGTGGAAACACATCTGGTGCTGTCGAAGTGGGCGAAAACCACCCTTGAACTGGAAACGCCTTATAGCGTCCGCGAGGTGTCTGCGCTGGCGGATTATTGCCACAACCCGGCGGACCAGGCGGCGACGATCTCTTCCGGCTCATTTCACACCAACGGTATGATTATTATCCCCTGCAGCATGAAAACGCTGGCCGGGATCCGCGCAGGCTATGCCGAAGGGCTGGTGGGCCGTGCTGCCGACGTGGTGCTGAAGGAAGGGCGCAAACTGGTGCTGGTGCCGCGTGAAATGCCGCTGAGTACCCTCCATCTGGAAAATATGCTCGCACTTTCCCGCATGGGAGTCGCGATGGTGCCGCCCATGCCTGCGTTTTATAACCATCCCCAAACGATCGACGACATCACGCAGCACATTGTGGCGCGCGTCCTCGATCAGTTTGGTCTGGAACATCCGAACGCCCGTCGCTGGCAGGGTTTACGACCGGCGCAGAATTTTTCACAGGAGAATGAATAATGGCATTTGATGATTTGCGCGGTTTCTTGCAGGCGCTGGACGACCAGGGGCAATTGCTGAAAATCAGCGAAGAGGTGAACGCTGAGCCGGATCTGGCCGCGGCCGCTAATGCGACCGGGCGTATCGGCGACGGCGCACCGGCGCTGTGGTTTGACAATATTCGTGGCTTTACCGACGCCAGTGTGGCGATGAACACCATCGGTTCATGGCAAAACCACGCCATTTCGATGGGGCTGCCGATCAATACGCCGGTCAGAAAACAGATTGATGAGTTTATCCGACGCTGGGATAAATTTCCGATTGCCCCGGAGCGCCGTGCGAACCCGGCATGGGCTGAGAATACTGTCGACGGCGAAGACATTAATCTGTTCGACATTCTGCCGCTGTTTCGTTTGAACGACGGCGACGGGGGCTTCTATCTCGACAAAGCTTGCGTGGTGTCGCGCGATCCGCTGGATCCGGATAACTTCGGCAAGCAAAACGTCGGCATCTACCGCATGGAAGTGAAGGGCAAACGTAAGCTTGGCCTGCAGCCGGTGCCGATGCACGATATCGCGCTGCATCTGCATAAAGCCGAAGAGCGCGGCGAAGATCTGCCGATAGCGATCACCCTGGGCAACGATCCGATCATTACCCTGATGGGCGCCACGCCGCTGAAGTACGATCAGTCCGAATATGAAATGGCCGGTGCGCTGCGTGAAAGCCCGTACCCGATCGCTACCGCGCCACTGACCGGTTTTGACGTACCGTGGGGCTCTGAGGTGATCCTCGAAGGGGTTATCGAAAGCCGCAAACGTGAAATCGAAGGGCCGTTTGGTGAGTTTACCGGTCACTATTCCGGGGGGCGCAATATGACGGTGGTGCGTATTGATAAAGTCTCTTATCGCACCAAACCGATTTTTGAATCGCTGTATTTGGGTATGCCGTGGACCGAAATCGACTACCTGATGGGGCCTGCGACCTGTGTGCCGTTGTATCAGCAACTGAAAGCGGAATTCCCGGAGGTACAGGCGGTGAATGCCATGTACACCCACGGTCTGCTGGCGATTATCTCGACTAAAAAACGCTATGGCGGCTTTGCCCGCGCGGTCGGCCTGCGGGCGATGACCACGCCGCACGGTCTGGGCTACGTGAAGATGGTGATTATGGTGGATGAGGACGTTGACCCGTTCAACCTGCCGCAGGTGATGTGGGCGCTGTCGTCGAAGGTCAACCCGGCAGGCGATCTGGTGCAGTTACCGAACATGTCGGTGCTGGAGTTGGATCCGGGTTCCAGCCCGGCAGGGATCACCGATAAGCTGATCATTGATGCCACTACCCCGGTTGCACCGGATAACCGTGGTCACTACAGCCAACCGGTATGCGATTTACCGGAAACCAAAGCCTGGGCTGAAAAGCTGACCGCCATGCTGGCCAACCGTAAATAAGGAGTAGCAGATGATTTGTCCACGTTGTGCTGATGAACATATTGAAGTGATGGCAACCTCGCCGGTGAAAGGCGTCTGGACGGTATACCAGTGCCAGCACTGCCTGTACACCTGGCGTGATACCGAGCCGCTACGCCGTACCAGTCGCGAACATTACCCGCAGGCGTTTCGCATGACGCAAAAAGATATCGATGATGCGCCAATGGTGCCGAGCATCCCGCCGCTGCTGGCGGAAGGTAAGCGCTAATCAAAATCCCGGGCGTGGTTTTGCCTTGCCCGGCTTGCATATAGCGGTATTTTGTAGGCCCGATGAGCGCAGCGACATCGGGCACAGCATACCAATATTAAGCCTCGAATATCCGGGGGCTTGTTATTTTGCGAGCAGACTCGTAGCAAATGGCTTAATTTTTTCGAAGAAATGGCATCTGGAATAGAATGATGGCGGGTGCTTGAGGCTTTCTGAGCTTTGAGCATTTGCAAGGTCCCGGAAAGACAAAAGCCCCAGGAGATAGTTCTATCAACCTGAGGCTAACGTACAAACCTAGACCATTTGGATGCTAGTCTCTTCTTTGCAGGGAGGCAAGACATGCTGACAAAATATGCCCTGGTGGCAATTGTAGTGCTGTGCTTCACGGCGCTGGGATTTACGTTAATGGTACGAGATTCGCTGTGCGAGTTAAGTATTAAAGAGCGTGGTATGGAGTTTAAAGCTGTTCTCGCTTACGAACCGAAGAAGTAGCAACAACGCGGGGGAAACCCCGCGTCTTGAGGGTTTGGTTTCGTCCTCTCGCACCCATTCCTGCCAGTTGTCGTAGGCCCGATGAGCGCAGCGACATCGGGCACAACGAGTGTTACACCAGGCTTTTCAACCGATATATCCATTCCAGCGCCTGACGCGGCGTCAGGGAATCCGGGTCGAGATTTTCCAGCGCTTCTACAGCGGGAGACGTTTCTTCCGGTGCTGAAAGTAGCGACATTTGCGTCCCGTCTACCTGGGTTGCGGCGGCATTTGGCGTAATGCTTTCCAGTTCGCGCAGTTTTTGCCGCGCACGTTTGATGACGTCTTTCGGCACACCGGCCAGCGCAGCGACGGCCAGACCATAGCTTTTGCTTGCCGCACCATCCTGCACACTATGCATAAAGGCAATCGTATCGCCGTGCTCTAATGCGTCCAAATGCACATTGGCAACGCCTTCCATCTTCTCTGCTAACTGAGTCAGTTCAAAGTAGTGGGTTGCGAACAGCGTCAATGCCTTGATTTTATTGGCAAGATTTTCTGCGCACGCCCATGCCAGCGACAGACCGTCATAGGTGGAGGTGCCGCGCCCAATCTCATCCATCAACACCAGGCTGTTCTCGGTGGCGTTATGCAAAATATTGGCGGTTTCGGTCATCTCAACCATAAAGGTCGAACGACCGGACGCCAGGTCATCCGCTGCGCCCACGCGGGTAAAGATGCGATCGATCGGACCTATCTCAACCTTTTGTGCCGGAACATAGCTGCCGATGTAGGCCAGTAGGGCGATCAGTGCGGTCTGGCGCATATAGGTACTTTTACCGCCCATATTCGGCCCGGTGATGATCAACATCCGGCGCTGAGGTGAAAGATTCAGCGGGTTGGCAATAAACGGTTCGGTCAGCACCTGTTCAACCACCGGATGACGGCCTTCGGTAATACGAATGCCGGGTTTGTCGGTGAAGGTCGGGCAGGTGTAATTCAGGGTATAAGCCCGTTCGGCCAGATTGACCAGCACGTCGAGCTCGGCTAGCGCGCTGGCGCTCTGCTGTAAATCCGCCAGGTGTGGTAACAGCATGTCGAAGAGTTCGTCGTACAGCTGTTTTTCCAGCGCCAACGCTTTACCCTTCGAGGTCAGGACTTTGTCTTCGTACTCTTTGAGTTCAGGAATGATGTAGCGTTCGGCATTTTTTAGCGTCTGGCGGCGCACGTAGTTAATGGGCGCCAGATGGCTTTGACCGCGGCTGATCTGAATGTAGTAACCGTGTACACCGTTAAATCCAACCTTAAGCGTGTCCAGCCCGGTGCGTTCACGCTCGCGGATCTCCAGTCGGTCAAGATAGTCGGTCGCGCCATCGGCCAGCGCCCGCCACTCGTCCAGTTCATCGTTATAGCCTGGCGCAATGACGCCACCGTCGCGTACCAGTACCGGCGGGGCTTCAACGACGGCGCGTTCCAGCAGTTCACGCAGTTCGCTGAACTCGCCCATTTTCTCGCGCAGCATCTGTACCGGCGCGCTGTCGACGCCTTCCAGCTGTGCACGCAGTTCAGGTAATTGCTGAAAGGCGTGGCGCATACGGGCCAGATCGCGTGGACGCGCGGTACGCAGTGCCAGGCGGGCCAGAATACGCTCCAGATCGCCGACCTGACGCAGAACCGGCTGTAATTCGCTGGTGACATCCTGCAGGGCGCCGATCGTCTGCTGACGTTCGGTGAGGATTTTGGTGTCGCGAACCGGCATATGCAGCCAGCGCTTGAACATACGGCTGCCCATCGGGGTGACGGTGCAGTCGAGCACCGAGGCCAGCGTATTTTCGATACCGCCGGCCAGATTCTGGGTAATCTCCAGATTCCGGCGCGTGGCGGCATCCATAATGATGCTGTCCTGCTGGCGCTCCATGGTGATGGAACGAATATGCGGCAGCGAGGTGCGCTGGGTATCTTTCGCATATTGCAGCAGACAGCCTGCGGCACATAATCCGCGCGATGCGTTATCGACACCAAAGCCAATCAGGTCCCGCGTGCCAAACTGTAAGTTAAGCTGCTGGCGGGCGGTATCAATTTCAAATTCCCACAGCGGACGGCGACGCAGTCCGCGACGGCCTTCGATCAGCGAGGTCTCGGCGAAATCTTCGGCATACAGCAGTTCTGCCGGGTTAGTGCGCTGTAATTCCGCCGCCATGGTCTCGCGGTCGGCTGGTTCACTGACGCGAAAGCGCCCGGAGCTGATGTCCAACGTGGCATAGCCGTAGCCTTTGCTGTCCTGCCAGATGGCAGCCAGCAGGTTGTCCTGACGCTCCTGCAGCAACGCTTCATCGCTGATGGTACCGGGCGTGACGATGCGGACAACTTTGCGCTCAACCGGACCTTTGCTGGTGGCCGGGTCACCAATTTGTTCGCAAATGGCAACCGACTCCCCCTGATTCACCAGTTTTGCGAGGTAGTTTTCTACCGCGTGGTGGGGAATGCCCGCCATCGGGATCGGTTCGCCCGCGGATGCGCCGCGCTTGGTCAGCGAGATATCCAACAGCTGCGACGCACGTTTGGCATCGTCATAAAACAGTTCGTAAAAGTCGCCCATGCGGTAAAACAGCAGGATCTCCGGGTGCTGAGCCTTCAGCTTAAGATACTGCTGCATCATGGGGGTGTGGTTGGTGAAGTCCGTATCAAGTGACTCTTTCATATTGATTATGCTCGTTTTTTAATATTTTTAGGTACTCGGGCAGTCTCATGTGAACCCCCTGTAGACTCACACAAACCCATAAATTTCACTATCGAAAGCAGCCTGAAGGGCTGCAACGGCAAGCCTCAGTTCAGCCACAATAGAGTATCTTATCACCGACTACCCCAGACATTCACCCGTCACTTTGGCACAAAAATACGGTGTCACTATTCACTCTCGGGCAAGTCATAATTCTGACAGTACAGGTAGGGGATGCCTTCTTTAGTGATCAGGTAGGTTTCTTTATTCAGCGAGAAAAGATCGACATTAGAGACGCTGGTATTGGTCAGGAAGAAATCGGGCAGGAGTTGCTGGATGATACTGACAGGGGCGGTTTCACGATTTGATATATGGATGTTCTGCGATACCCATACGGGGCTTGAGCCATAGCTGGAGTGGGTAAACAAAACCATGCGTTGCACGGTTTGCTCGCTGTTGTTTGCATCTTTGATGATGCCATCAATATTCACAATACCTTTACTGTCCCCACTTTTGATATCGATGATCCCGCGAAACGAGGCATTATCGCGTACGATCTCGATCGTAGCGCGACAGGCTAGATTATGTAGATGGCTATGATTTTTACCCTGCTGCCAAAAACTCACAATACTGATAACCACAAGACAAAGCAGCAGGATAATACCTGTTTGTGTTCTGATTTTGGGCGCGCGGGAAGGTAAGTTCATTAGCTATCGTACCGTGGGTAATAGACCGACTGACAGGTATTCTTCTGCTCTCCGTTTATAGGGGAGCGACACTGGATCACTGACAGTTTTTTGGACTCAGGATACGTCGTTATATAGATAAATTTATTGTCCTGGCACAACCCTGGGTTCTTATCGATAAAAGCAGTGTGTCGGGAGAAATCGCTGGCATCGTTATTAAAATAATACTTACAGTTTGAGTGGGTATTCTGGGTGGCAATATAACCGGAAAAATAATTATCGCGGGTGTTCCACGGATACAGTATCAGACCGCAGACGATAATAGTCAGTAAGACCAGTACAGATTCCGTCCTGGTTATCGGTGTTTTATGTGCGGTATTATCTGAAAACTCAGTGAGGTCGGTATTGGGCGGCCAATCTTCTTCTGTTACCGCAGGGCAATTCTCCGGCGTGTCAATTTCCTCAATGCTAAATGTGTCCTGGACGATCAGCCCTTTACGGGTAATGGTTGTGATAAAGGATGCTTCCAGTTCTAACTGAAGTAAACTTTTACGCAGCGAGAGAATACTCTGATAAAAAGCATTGAAGCTTGCCTGACGATGGTTTTCACCCCAGCCAAATTCCAGTAGTTCGTTTTGCGAAACCACTTTTCCGTGATTTTGGATGAGTAATAAAAGACATAATGATGCTGAGTGCTTGAGCTTTATCTGTAGCTCGGGTTGATCCACTCTCGCCAGGCATTGAGTCGCTGGTGTAAAGATGATTTTTCTTTCAATCAGATAACTGATGTTACCAGTCTCAGACATGATGTCTCTACTCTTGATGATGCTTTCATTGGTGGGGTGGCATTAAAAACATCCCGGCCATCAGGACCACCAATGTCTGTCAGATTCTGCAGCCAGAACCGCGAAATGTTGCAATTTAGTATCATAGCACAACAACAGTAATGGTTTGTTAATGAAAATAAAACATATAGGAATCAAATAATTGTATCTTTCTGGCTATTGCGAAAAGAAGAGAAAGAAGAAATAATGATGACAAAGGCGATAAGCATTAATTCTCTTTGGACTGCGCAATATACTGTTCGGCATCACCACGCGAGAACACGGTTCACACCGATAACGCGCCAAAGCACCTGGGAATGCGGGTGGTGAAACCATGATGGTTGCGATGTTTGTCGTACCTGTAGTGCGTAGCATCCGGATTAACATAAAAATATAAACGGAAATAAATGTCAGCATGTTATTAAGCTGGCATTTATTTTTGTTTCTGTTTTTTTGTCAGGCATAAATTTGTAGCAGAGATATCCATGTTCCAGAATGAAATAGAGAAGTCGGTAGTACTTATTGGTGATGAAATTAAGAAATCAGATAACGCCTGGCTCTCCTTACGGAAAAAACGCCAGCGTATTGACCTGAAGGTCGATGGACATATCTTATTTCTGGAGAAAGGGACGGTCTCTGTTTATCGTGTGGAAAATGACCTGGTCACGGTCAGTATTTCAGCACCCGCTATTCTCGGGCTACCGCAAATGCGCACCGAAGTGGCAGGACATTATTTACGCTGTGACACCGATTGTGAAATGTGGGCAATGAGCGTGCAGAATGCCGATCTCCTGTTCACCGCTAAAAATTTATGGAAGCAGGCGTTTGATATCTTAACGCACCATCTGCAACGCTATTTTCAGCGCGAGACCCTGCAATCGCACCGTACTATTCGCGAGCTGATTATTGAGCATGTGAAGTATATTTGGGCGATGGCACCTGAGGTGCGCGAAAAAACGTCGGTGTATACCTTTATTCTGGCGCGTAACCATATCTCGCGCAGTGCCATCCACAAGGTATTACAGGAACTGGTTAGCGACGGAAAAATTAGCCTGAATCGCGGAAAGCTCACTTCTTATATCCCATCATAACCGCGTACGCCCCCAGGGCTATGACTGGGGGCGCAGAGCCACTAACGTTCTCTCAGTGCTTCCGCACGTGCGCGGATAATCGGTTTGAGTAGATAGCTAAGAATCGTCTTCTTACCGGTGAGAATATCGACGCTGGCCACCATACCGGGAATAATCAACATCGGGTGCTCTTTCGTCCCCAGATAGTTTTTATCCGTTTGCAAACGAACAATATAGAAACTCCGCCCCTGTTTATCCGTAACCGTATCCGGGCTTATCTGTACCACTTCACCTTGCAGGCCACCATAGATGGTGTAGTCGTAGGCGGTAAATTTCACCATCGCGTGCTGGCCCGGATGAAGGAAGGCAATATCGCGCGGTTGTATTTTGGCTTCAACCAACAGCTTGTCATCAAGTGGGACGATCTCCACCAGATCGCTACCGGGTTGAATCACCCCACCGATGGTATTCACCATGACCTGCTGGACGATACCGCGGACCGGCGAGGTGACCATAGTACGATTCACGCGGTCTTCCAGCGCTTTGACGCTGGCCTGCGCCTTACTCAGATTGGTACGGGCTTCGTTCAACTGGGCCAGCGCATCGCTTTGAAAGCGACCGCGGCTTTCGCCAATTTTGTTCTCAATCTCTTTTATTTCTGAAGCGACTTTAGGCAACGTCAGGCTAATAGAATTTAACTGCCCGGCGGTTTCTACTTCAGTACGGCGCAGACGCAGCAGCTCGACTTTCGAGATCGCCCCGGAGGCAAGCAGCGGCTCGGACATTTTGATTTCCTGGCGAATTAACCCGAGACTGCGCTTAAACTGATCTTCTTTTGATTCAACATCGCGCAGTTCCTGTTTCTTCTGTACCAACTGCTCTTCAAGTCCGGAGATTTCGTTGTGAAATTGCGCGCGACGGCTGTTGTACAGTTCGGTTTCTCCGCGGGCGACGTCCGGTGCTTTGCTGGCTATCTCTTCTGAGATAACAAAGTCCCGGTTTTCAACCTCTGCCGTCAGGCGTTCCACCTTCGCCCGCAGGCCGAGTTTATCGGCTTCTGTTTCACCGACGTTAGAGGCAAAACGGGTATCGTCGAGATGCAACAGTGGCGTACCGGCGTTAACGATTTGTCCTTCATGCACGTACAGCTCGGTAACAATCCCGCCTTCCAGGTTCTGTATCTTTTGCAGTTTTGACGAGGGGATCGCTTTACCTTCGCCGCGCGTCACTTCGTCAATGCTGGCAAAGCCCGCCCACACGAAGGCCAGCAGCACCAACGCCAGAATCACCCACAGCGTCAGGCGGATCACCCTCGGGGCGTCATCAATAATGGCGTGGCTGACGTCATTGATACTGTCAGTTTGATTTTCATCGCGGGCACGAAAGTAGGGCTGTACAGAGCGGCGGGCGCGAGCCAGGAAATCAGCGAGACGCATTTATCTGCCCCTTTTTTAACGCATCCATCACGACCGCTTTCGGGCCGTCGGCAATGATGCGTCCTTTATCAACAATAATCAGGCGGTCAACCAACGACAGCATTGAGGCGCGATGAGTAACCAGTAATAGCGTTTTACCTGCAATGCAGGGGGCCAGCGCGTGTTTGATCTGCTCTTCGCTGGTGTTGTCCATCGAACTGGTGGGTTCATCCAGCAGCAGCAAAGGGGGATCGAGTAATAACGCACGTGCGAGCGCGACGGCCTGGCGTTGCCCGCCAGAAAGCCGCGAGCCACGCTCGCCGACCTGCAGGTTATAGCCGTCAGGGTGCAGGCGGGCGAAGTCGTTCACTCCCGCAAGTTCTGCCGCGCGCAGCATAGTTTCGTCATCGACATAGCGCGCTCCGCAGAGCAAGTTGTCGCGCAGCGTTCCGCTGAATAACTGGATGTCCTGCGGGACGTAGCCGATGCTGTGGCGCAGATCGTTGACATCCAGCTGGCGCGCATCGACACCGTCGATCAGGATGTTACCGGCGCTGGGCGGGTACAAATTAACGATCAATTTACTCAGTGAGCTTTTACCGGAGCCGCTACGACCGATAATGCCTACACGCTCACCGGGCGAAATGGTCAGGTTGATCTTGTTGAGCGACAGGCTTTTTTGTTCCGGGTAGCTGAAGTCCACATCGCGAAATTCTATGCTGCCCTGCAGTTGTTCACGTTTGAGCGGCGTTTCATCCGCCCGGCGTTCCTGCGCCAGCGACATCATTTTCTCAGTACTTTTGATGGTCAGCTTCGCCTGTTGATAGCGGGCAATCAGGCCGGTTAACTGGCCCAGCGGCATTAAGGCGCGACCGTTGAGCATGTAGCAGGCGATCAGGCCGCCCATACTCAGCTTGCCGCCGATTATCATGTATACGCCGACGATGATCATTACCACGCCAGAGATCTGCTGGAACCAGCCGGTCAGGTTGCTTGCCAGGCTGGACAAGGTTTTCACGCGCAGTTCCAGACGACTCAGGCTACCCAGCGTTTGCTCCCACAGATACTGGCGCTCGCTCTGGGCATTATTCACTTTGATGGCATCCAGGCTGCTTAATGTTTCAATCAGCAGCGCCTGGCGTTCGCTGGCCAGGCTCATGGTTTTTTCCACCGCGGCGTTAACCGGTTTTTGCAATGCCCAGCTGCACAGCAGCGCAACCGGCAGTGTGAGGACCGGGATCCACGCCAGCGCACCACCGATAATGCCGATGACAACCAGCAGCAGCAGGGTAAAGGGCAGGTCAATAATGGTGGTCAGGGTGAGCGAGGAGAGAAAATCGCGCAGCGACTGAAACTCGTGGATGTTTTGCGCGAAGCTGCCCACGCGCGCAGGGCGCTCCTTCATCTCCATACCGATAATGCGTTCAAACAGGGTCGAGGAGATAATGAGATCGCTTTTTTTGCCAGCAATATCCAGACAGATGCTGCGCAGCATTTTTAAGATCAGATCAAAGACAAAAGCCAGGCAGATACCGACCGCCAGCACCCACAGGGTTACCGTCGCCTGATTCGGCACCACGCGGTCGTAGACGTTCATGGTAAACAGCGGCGTGCCGAGCGCAATCAGGTTGATCAGCAGGCTGGCCAGCACGGCATCCATATACAGAAAGCGCGACAGCTTGAGCGTATCTTTAAACCAGGATTTAGTGCGCGGTAAAAATGCTTCTGCCTGCAAATCGAATTCGTGGCGCGGGTGAGCAAAAATTACCTTGCCGGCATAGTTCTGCGTAAGCGTGGTGGCATCGACGGTGATTTCGCCTCCTTCGCTTTCGCTGGGCATAAAGCGGGCGCTACCGTCATCATTCCAGCCCAGTAACACCCCGGTTCCCCCGGAGCGCAGTAACAGAACGGCGGGCAGGGACATGGCGGGGATTTTATCGAGCGTGCGCGTCACCACCCGGGCTTTTAAACCGGCGCGTGCTGCGGCTCGGGGGAGTATATTTAGCGTGAGCCGATTGTTTTCTAATGGCAGGCCGCTGCTTAATGTTGCTCGACTGGCGGGTTTACCGTGCAAAGAACACAGAATGAGTAAGCTATCTAATAAAGGGTCGTCATTATAGCTACGGGGATCATGATATTGAGAATTTGTGCTATCAGAATTCTCCGGGACTTCATTTAATAATTCAGCTTGTGCACTCATTTTAGCAACCATTTCTGACTGCACGACTTAAAAATAGCATGCTAATAATAAGTGTGCAGCTCAGATGTTTATTTATATAAATTATTATTAATGAAGATCAGGTAAATGATTTTCTTCTTCAGAATCCACCGGCTGGCCTGATGGCGGCGGCGCGATGTTTAGAATAGTCATTAATTCACCGGTACGTTCGCTAATTCGATACCCGCTTGTCATGGCCAGGTAACGTAATTCAACCAGACGACGTTTAGAGGAGAACACTTCATTCTCACTGTCGAGTAAATCCAGCAGCGTACGTTCACCCAGACTAAATTGGTCCTGATAGGCGGTGCGTACTTTCACGCTTCGGTCGGCATATTCTTCCGCCGATGGCAGCTGGGCGCGCGCATTTTGTAATGCGGTCCATGCCAGGCGCAGCTCCTGATTCAACTGGCGCAGGGTGTTATTGCGCACATCCTGAGCCTGTTTATGCAGCCAGGCGCGAGATTCCATGGTGGCTTTGTCGCTGCCGCCCTGGTACAGGTTGTAATGCAGTTTTACCATCGCTTCCCACTCTTCAGTGTGCGCGCGGGTGGTATCGGTGTTATTGCTGATCCCCCGAGACAGCTCAACGTCGACGCGCGGGTAGAAGGTCGATTTTGACGCTTCATACTGCTGATGCGCGGCTTCGATGTCGGCGTTGGCCGATTTCAGTAGCGGGTTGTTGTTTTCCATCCGGATTTTGGCGTCGGCAAGCGAGGTAGGGAGCCGCGCGTCAATGCTTTCCGGCAGGCTTAATCCTTGAGGGTCTTGACCGGTTACGCTGACGAACGTGGTTTTAGCGTCTTCCAGGTTGGTTTGCTCGGTGAGCAAATTGTTTCGTGCCTGCGCCAGACGTGCCTCTGCCTGCATAAAGTCACCGGAGCGGCCCACGCCCTGATCGGTGCGCAGTTTTATCTGGTCGTAAATGCGTTCGTGGTTAGCGAGATCGTCTTCTGCCAGGCGAACAAACTCCTCGCGCTGCAGCACATCAAAATAGGCCTGAACCACCGTGTAAGCGGTGCTTTCGCTGGTGTTCATCACGCCAAATGCCCGTGAGTCAACGGTCGCTTTTTGCCGTGCAACTTCACTATGGGTGGCAAAACCATTGAACACATTTTGCTCCAGGCTGAGCGTCGCCCCGTTGGGGGATTGGGTCAGCCCGTTTGTGCTGCCTGCGGCACGGGTGGTCGCATCATCAATATTTTTTCGCCCGGCTTCGGCATTTAAATTCAATGCGGGTAAATATCCACCTTGTGCCGCACGGAGCTCTTTTTCTGCTGAATAGCGACTATTTATAGCCGCATTGACTTCAGGGTGATTGGCTAATGCATCTTTAACGGTATTGTGTAAGTCTTCTGCATACACGGAGTTTATTGAAAACCATGAAAGCAGAAAAACAAAAAATTTCTTCATGACAGGAATGCCTTATATCACACGGTTATGACATCCAGTTGTCGTCGCTATCATCCATTTTTACAAACACGTTATATTAATTAACAAATATGAATTGTCTTAATTAAAGCCGGTAATCAGCTATTCAGAGACATGTTTTGTCACATCGTGTTTTATTTTTGGTTATTTTTTATTATATTCATTTGCCAGTCAAGTCTCATGTATATGCATTCTAAAAAATGTGTTTTTTTCCACATTGAATATTAATGTTTACATTAAAAGAATGTGTTTTTTGTTCGTTAATATATTAACGAGTTTATAAAAATAATGATGGTATTTAAGTGAGGTTACGGTGAGCAAATTACTCGGTGTGATCAAAGCAATAATTGGGCAGGTGTATGTTGTTGAAGCCAATGGCACACAACGACTTGTTCATGAAGGCGACAGGATCTCTCTCGGTGAAGAAATTGTGACCGGTGCCGGCGGCGCGGTCAGTATCTCTCTACCTAACGGGCAGACGGTAGATATTGGGCGTAATAGCCACTGGGGAGAGCACGGGATACAGGTAAGCCATAATCCGAATCATGATGCCCAGGATATTGCCGCCGTACAAAAAGCCATCGCCGATGGTGCGGATCCGACGCAGATACTTGACGCGACCGCAGCGGGCAACGACGAACCGGTGCCGATGGAAGGTGGCGGTGGCGGTCACACGCGGGTTCAGCTTGAACTGACCGGGCAGGTGGTTGATCCTACTGCGGGTTTTGACACCCAGGGACTGGGTAGCCCAAACGGCGATATCAACCTGCCGGTGGCGGGGATCCTGTCCGGGTCTGCCAGTCTTTTCCCACCAGAAGTGACTATTGCGGAGTTTGCAGGCAACGACGGCTACATTAACAAGAATGAATTCCACCGGACGCATTTAAGCGGCACCAGTAACCAGAACCACGTCACGCTGACCTTCACCGATAGCCAAAAAAACACATTCACCGTCGATGTCCCTGTGAGGAACGGTCACTGGATTATCGATACCGATCTGGGTGGATTACAGCCAGGGAACGTCACCGTGGTGGCAACGGCCACCGATGTGTCGGGTCGAACGGCACAAACTTTCGACAATGCGCTGATTGATATCACCGGCCCGCGCATCGATATTACGGTAGATAACGTCACGCCAGACAACCTGATTAACTACGAAGAATCTCTCCATACGCAAACCATCATCCATGGGCATGTAGGCGGCGACGCCAAACCTGGCGATATCGTGACCTTACTGGTCGATGGCAAAGAATATACCGGCATTGTGACCGATCCTGGCAATGGCCCGCTGACGTATAACATCCCGGTGTTAACTCACGGGTTGCTGAATGACCCAACTTTCCACGCCACGCTAACGTCAACCGATGATGCCGGGAATACCACGACTGTTTCTACGGAGCATCATGTCGAGAGCGATCTGCTGGCACAGAATGCTGTGACCATCGAGACAGTGGCGAATGATGATGTTGTTAACGCCAGTGAAAACCGCATGCCAACGCTGATTACCGGCGTCGCCAGTGGCGATGCCAAAGCGGGCGATCCGGTGACGTTGACTGTTCAGGGAAAAGAATTCCACGGCACGGTTTTCGACGATCATGGTCAACTCCGGTACGAAATTGAGGTGCCAAGGGGAACGCTTAAAGAAGGCGTCAATGATGTGCAGGTGAAGGTGGTTAGCCATGATGATGTGGGTAACGAAGCGACTGCCGTCACACACAAAAACGTGGTGCTGGACACCGTGGCGCACAACGCCATCAGCATCGACGATGTGGACAGCGATAACACCCTGAATCGTGTCGAATTGTATGCGCGTAATCAGGTCATTACCGGCACCGTCGGCGGCGAAGATGCCAAAGTGGACGACCGGGTTGAGCTGGAGATCAACGGCCACCGCTACAGCGGTCAGGTTATTAATCTCGGTAACAATACGCTGGGTTACCGTATTGCGGTGGACACTGGGGCGTTTGCTGATAACAGCGGTAACGTGCTGAAGGACGTCGACGTGAACGCTACGGTTACCTCCCTTGATGCGGTGGGGAACCTGGCAATAGTGACCCACACCCACACCGTACATATCGACAACTACGCTGAAAACCGGATCAGTATTGATGATGTGACGGTCGATAATACGCTGAATTTTAATGAGCTATCGGCGAAAACGCGGACCATTACCGGTACCGTCAGCGGGGAAGATGCCCGGGCGGGCGACCGGGTGGAACTGCTCATCAACGGCCACGACTACCATGGGCGGGTGATCGATCTGGGCAACGGCAGCCTGGGCTACCGCATCGCGGTGGACTCCGTGGTATTTGACGATAACCGCGGCAACGTGCTGAAAGACGTTGACGTGCATGCAACCATCACTTCTCACGATGCGGCAGGCAACCTGGCGATTGCAACCGAAACCCACACCGTGCATATCGACAATTATGCTGAAAACCAGGTGCATATTGATCAAGTAGCCGTCGATGACATTATCAATATTAAAGAGTTTTCAGAAAACGGCGGCGTTACGCATATCACCGGAACAGTGACCGGTATTGACGCGAAAGCAGGCGATGTGGTGACGCTGGGGCTGAAAGGCGGATATACCCTTACAACGACGGTGATTGCGCTGGCGGGAGGTGGGTTAGGTTATAGCTTCCCGGTGAACACCCATATGCTGATAACGCATCCGGAGATTAACGTTACTGTGACCTCAAGCGATGCGGCGGGTAACCACATCACCCATAACGAGTTAAAAACTATCGACTCGGATATGTACACGCAGTCATATATTACGATTGAGGCGGTGACTGACGACAACGTCATTAATATTAAAGAGTCCACGGAAAACAACGGTCAGACGAAGATCAGCGGCACGGTGAGCGGAGATGCAAAACTGCATGACACCGTTGAATTGATGATTGATGGTCATCGTTACTCTGGTTTTGTCGAAGCATTGCCTGACGGGAATCTGGGGTATCACATCCTGGTGGATACCCAGTCGCTGGTTAACGATCCGGTGATTCATGCCCGTATCAACACCACCGATAATCACGGTAACGAAAGCACCGCCACGACAGAACGTACCGTTGGGCTCGATCTCGATGCCAGCGCCAGTATCGGTGTTGATACCGTGGCAGGTGATGACATTATCAGTCATGCCGAATCTCTGCTGAACACGACGACAATAACAGGACCGGTCGGTGGTGATGCGAAACCAGGCGATGTTGTGACCTTAACGTTCAACAACCAGACCTGGCACGGTAACGTGGTGGTGCTGGCGGACGGCTCGTTAGGCTACAGCATTCCGGTGAGCACCAAAAACCTGCCTGATGGTGTCGATCAGAACGTGCATGTTTCAATCTCCACCGTCGATGAACACGGTAATCAGTTAACCGTGTCCCACGATCATACGGTGCATATCGACCTGCATGCGGATGCGAAAATCACCATCGATGAGGTGACCGACGATAATGTGCTGAACCACTTTGAACTGGATAAGCCTAAACAGTTGGTGAGCGGTACGGTGGGCGGCGATGCACAGGTCGGTGATGCGGTGAACATTGAGATTAATGGTTACACGTTTACCGGCAAGGTTATCGACCTGGGTGGGGGTAAGCTGGGCTATCAAATTCCAGTTGATTCGGCTGCATTCAGCAATAACCAGGGTAATCAGGATAAAAATCTCACCTTTACCGCCACGGTGACTTCCCACGATGCGGTGGGTAATGAAGTTACCATCGGCACTTCCCACACTGTTTATATCGACAACCATGCAAGGGCAGGGATCACTGTTGATACCGTAGCGGGTGACGATGTGCTCAATGGTGCAGAGGCTGCTCGACTTACCACCGAGGTGATGGGTACCGTTTCTGGCGATGTGAAATTCGGCGATAAGGTGCAGATCATCGTCAACGGGCATACCTACAATACAACCGTACAGCACTTACCTGAACATAATGGCGCACTGGGTTATAAACTGGATGTTCTGACCCGCGATCTGCTTAAAGACCCTCATATTATTGCCCAGGTCAATGGCGTGGATGCTCCACACAATATTCAGCATGTGCAGACGCTTCACGATCTGACGGTGGATCTGCACGCGAAAGCAATGCTGAGCATCGATCCTGTTACCGGCGATAACCGGGTGAACGGTGATGAATCTCACCAGCCGTTTACCTGGGTAACCGGAAAAGTCGCTGGTGATGTGCACGTCAATGATGTGGTGTATCTGACGGTGAAAGGCCACGTCCTGACAGGGAAAGTTGTCGATCTGGGCGGTGGGGTTCTCGGGTATAGCATCAAGGTCAGCACCGCTGATTTGCTGGCCGACCCGCACTTAACCGCCACCGTCAGCACCACCGATGCGGCGGGCAACGTGGCGAAAGCGGATGCCGAAACGACGGTGATTATTGATACGCGTGTCGACGCAGCAATCAAGATTGATACGGTAACGCCGGATAACACACTTAACCGCGATGAGCAGATGCAGGGCCATACGCTGGTCAGCGGCACGGTTACCGGCGAAGTGCATCCGGGCGATCCGCTGGTAATGACGATCAACGGACAGACCTATACTGGTGTGGTGGAAGATCTTGGCGGTAATAAAATGGGCTTCCATATTTCGGTGGCGACGTCCGATATTATCGCCAGCCCACATATCGATGTGTCAATGGATGTCACCGATGCGGCGCAAAACCATGCGCATATTACGGCACACCATAACGTGGGGCTGGATGATAAAGCCGATGCCGCAATCACTATCGACCCGGTCACCGGTGATAACGTTCTGAACGGTGCTGAGTTGCAGAAAACAACCACCGTAGTGAGCGGGACGGTGGGCGGTGACGCGAAGGCGGGCGATATTGTTCATCTCAATATCGGCGGACATCTGGTGGACACTCAAGTGATTCCGCTGCCGAATTTGGGCGGAACATTAGGCTACAGCGTCGATGTAACTACCCAGTGGCTGCAGCACGATCCGCATATTATCGCCACCATTACCGCCACCGATCCGCATGGCAATAGCGCCACGGCGCAGGCGCAGGATGTCCTGACGATTGACGACCATGCTGTTGCTACGGTGCACATCAACCCTATCGTTACGGCGGATCACGATTCCGTCATCAACTATAACGAGGCGCATAACCCGCTGACAACCGTCACCGGGACGGTAGGCGGTGATGTACTGGTGGGTGATTGGGTTGAGCTGACCGTCAACAATCAGGTCTATTACGCCCAGGTACAGGACAGCAACGGACAGCATACCTTTAGCGCGGATGTCTCCACGTTGGATCTACTACTGGACCCGAATATCCATGCGAAAGTATCGGCCACTGACGCGGCAGGTAACGTGGCATATGGGCATGATGACCGTCCGGTAGTGATTGATACCCATGCCGATGCCAGGATTACGATTGATTCAATGACCACCGGTTTATTGCCCAACATGACGACCCCGCAGGATCTTGCTCCGGGCAGAAAACCTGACTATGTGATTGTCACCGGGCATGTCGATCCAGATGCTAAGTTGAATGATGAGGTGATTCTCATTGTTGGGAATGGGATCCGCTATACAACTCATGTCATTGAATTACCGGGTCACATTCTGGGCTTTCAGGCTTCAGTGAGCACGGGCGATCTCGGTGATAACGGTAATATCACCGTGTCGATTACCACGCATGATGATCATGGTAATACCGCGACGGCAACGGACCACAAACTGATTGATCTGCCATGGACTCATAATCAGGCTGTCAGTGGGAATACGCCGTATATCATGCATAACCCGCCAGCGATCACCACGCCGCCAACCGGTACCGGGACGACGGTCCCGCATCAGCCGCAGGTTCATCTGACTGTTGATAAGGTGACGGGCGATGATGTGCTGAACCACGATGAAGTAAATAACGCTACCACACCTGTGCGTGGCAGGGTGACGGGGGATGTGCATGCCAACGACGTTGTCACCGTCACGGTGAACGGTGTGGACTACCACGGCAAGGTGTTTGCGATTCCGGGGCTGTCAGGCGAATTTGGCTACCAGGTTGATGTTCCCTCAAATGTGCTTCAGGCACACCCGATGTTTGATGTCTCTGTTACCGTGACCGAGGGCAATCTGACGGGATCGGATACGCAGCGCAAGGTTATTAGCATCGACACCGATAACCCTATCACCATCAACATGAACCCTGTGGCCAGCGATGATGTCATCAATGGCAAAGAAGCGCTTACAGGCAAAACGATGATAACGGGTACGGTCAAAGGCGAAGGGTTACACGATGGCAGCGTGGTATCCTTGCAGGTCAATGGCAATACCTTAACCACCGTGGTGCATAACAATAACGGCACGCTGGAGTGGTCAAAAGAGGTCAGCATTAACGACCTGCGCACCAACCCGACTATCGTTGCGACCGTAACCGGCACCGATGCGGCCGGGAACACGGTCACCGGGTCGACGGACCGACATGTCATCGTCGATCTGAACGCCGTTGCGGGAGTGACGATTGATAACATCACCGCTGATAACGTGCTCAACGCGCAGGAGTCTGATGTCAATGTGCATCCGACGACGACGGTGACGGGTTCCGTGACCGGCGATGTGAAGTCCGGCGATATCGTAACGCTGGAAGTGGACAATCATACCTACACCGCGACGGTTGATAACCAGCTGCATTATTCGGTGGATATCGACACCCAACACCTGAACGCTGACCACTCAATTGTGGCGAAAGTCACTGGTCATGACGTTCACGGTAACGATCAGGACGCCAGCTACACGAAGAACTTTACGCGTGATACCACGGCGGCAGCGACGGTGACCATTAACACCGTCGGCGGTGACGATGTCATTAATGCGGATGAAGTGAAGGCAGGCCAGATTGAAGTCAGCGGCACCGTGGGTGGCGATGTGCATAAAGGCGATAAAGTGCATATCACCGTCAATAACATCACGGTGGATGCCGATGTGGTCGAACTGCCGCATATGAACGGACAACTGGGCTACTCCGCGTTAGTGAACACCGCTGGTTTGCAAACCGATCCCACTATTTACGTTAGCGTGACGGGTGAAGATGCGGCGAAAAATACCCAGACTGCGAACAGTCAGAAACCGGTGACCATTGACACCAATGTGGTGGCAGAAATTCATCTGGATAAGGTGTCGGATGATGATGTGTTGAATAACGCGCAAACGAATCTTCAGCACACCAAAATCAGCGGCTATGTCACCGGTGATGTTGACGTTGGCGATCTGGTCACCATCAGGGTCGGCGGCAAAGACCTGGTGGCGAAAGTTACCAGCAGCGGCGGTAAAAAAGTGTTTAGCGTCGATGCCAGCACCGTGGATTTGGTCCATGACCAGAATATTACGGCGCACGTTACCGCCCATGACGATGCGGGCAACCGTCAGGAAATCGATACTGCGAAAACCCTCACCATTGATCGGGAGGCGAAGGGGACGGTGGATATCGATAACGTCACTGCTGACAACGTCCTGAACCAGCAGGAGCTGCAGGCGCTGAAAACGACGATTACCGGTACTGTGGGAGGGGATGCGCAGCCTGGGGATCCGGTCACTTTGAAGATGGGTAATGACACGTTTAAAGGTGTTGTGACGGCGTTGAATAACGGCACTCTGGGGTATCAGATTGACGTGGATACAGCCGTTCTAAAAAACCACACCGCGATTGATGTTTCACTTAGCGGTCATGATGCACCGGGTAACCCGTACAGTGTCCACATATCTCATTCTTACGTGGTTGATACTCATGCTGATGCCACTATCGTGGTGGATAAAATCACCGGCGATAACCACATTTCGCAGGCAGAGTCGCAGAACGCGATCACCCACCTTACCGGTAGCGTGACCGGTGACGTGCATGATGGTGAACACATTACAGCGCGGGTCAATGGTCATCAGTACGATACGGTTATTCATCTGAATAATAACGAACTGCGTTATGACTTTGCGGTGGATACGTCGACCTTGCGTACCGGCCATAATCGCGTCAGCGTGATGGTTGAGGCGAACGATAACCACGGCAATACCACGACACATGCGCAAATGGCTGATGTCACCATGGAAGATCATGCGCCAGTGAAAGCGCATGCGGCAGACAAGGGACAGCACGCCGCAGCACAGCATGCGCTGCACAATCTGTTTGATGACAGCGCATTGTCTTTGTCATACGCGCCAGCGGCATCCGCGCACGGACAGGCGGCAGCCGTACTGGGTCCTGACGATAAAGCGAAGGCCGTGCTCGATAAAGTCGACCTGAGCGATTTGGCCCGTGAGCTGCATGAAGGCGTTGATATTGCGAAGTACATTCAAAGCGGCGGCGATCATCATCTGATTGCCAGCCCGGCGAAGGTTGCGCATGGCATTGACACGGCAGTCTCCACACCGTTGAGTAGCGATGTGCATGCGTCAACGTACTCGCTGGATCACCTGATCGCCAAACCGGAACAAAATCACTCTCACTAACGGAAGCTGACTGCCCTGTGTAAACGGGGCAGTCACGTCACGACATATTAATCTAAGGCAACAAGATGAATGCTGTTCCACCTGATGAACACGGCGCTGAAATAGACAACCAACAGTTCCTGGCCATGCTGCAAAAGAGCGACCTGGAGATGGTGCGCGTACTGGATGACTTGATTTACCTGCTGATGCGTAAAGGCGTTATAGCGATTACCGATCTGCCGACGATGGCACAGGTTAAATTAATGAATCGCGCGAACGCGCGTCAGGAACTCGGGGGGTTAGAACAACTGCTCGGTAACGATGACCGAATTTTTTAACGGCAACAGACAGCCTGCAGACAACGTAGAAAATGCCCGGTGGCGCAGGCTTACCGGGCCTACAAAAATCATAACCATTTGATTTTGTAGGCCAGATAAGCGAAGCGCTATCCGGCAAAAGCAAGCAAAACAACGGCGCCCAGACGGACTGTTTTCATCACAGCGGTGCGGGCTCGCCTAACAGCTGTCCCATCGCGCCATCCACGCCCAATTCCTGCAACACCTTAAGCTCACCTGCGGTTTCAACGCGCTCGGCAATCAGCGGTAAATCAATACTGCGGGTGGCGTTACAGAGCACTTCAATAAACAAGCGCTTATCTTTTTCTTTGTCGATATGGCGGATATAGCTGCTGTCGATTTTCAGATACGCCAGGCCCCACTGTGACAGATGACCAATCATATCGAAGCGACTGCCGAAGTGTTGCAGGCCCAGCGAGCAGCGATATTGACTTACGGCTTTAACAAACATCGCCATTTGGTTCGGCCCGGGTAGCTGGTTTTCATCCAGCTCGAGAATTAACTGACCGGCCAGCTTTGGTGCGTATTTCAGCGGATTTAACAGGTCGGAAATGGCGCGAGCACTGGTGACTGAACTGCCTGAAATACTCAGCGCTAACTTACCGGGGGCGATTTTCAGCTGATTTAAGGTCAGTTTTAACATGACCTTGTCCAGACGATGGCTCCAGCCAAAGCGGTGGATCCACGGCAGGAAACGACCGGCGTTAATGGTATTGCCCTGCTCATCAACAATGCGCGACAGCACTTTGTAATGCAGGATTTTATCCGGCTGATGACAATCGACCACGGGCTGATACACCAGCTGAAATTGCTGATTCGCCAGCGCGTGCTCCAGACGCACAAACCATAAATGCTGATCTTCGCTCGCTGTGGCGACCTCTGTCGTTGGCACGACCTGATGGTCGGTATGCGTTTCCGCTTCGACCAGCAGACGATCGGCCTGAATCAACAACGACTGCGGACTGTCTCCGGCGCTGAAGGGCACCATGCTGCAGTAGGCGACCGGTTGTTGATCTGACATTCCGGTGGCATAAAATGCCGTCAGTTTTTGCGTCAGCGAAGTACGCAGTTCCAGCATCTCACCGTGCGTGACGCCGGGGCAGAGCAGGGCGAACTCGCCGCCCCGAATGCGGGCGAGCGTGCTGTCGAGCGGCGCGTATTTGGCTTTGTGTGCATTCAACAGGTTGGCGATATTCAGCAACAGCTTATCGGTATGCGGGCCGCCAAAACGCTGGTTCAGCCCCCCCAAATCCTGAACGCGAACCAACATCAAATAGCCCGGTGCGGTATCCGCATCGCTCAGTCGCGCCTGCAACTGCATATCAAATGCGCGGCGGTTGGCAATACCGGTCTGGCTGTCGAGATAGGCCTCATTGTGCAGGCGCTCGCTGTAGATAGCCTGCTCTTCAAAGAGTGATTTCAGCTTGGTCGCCATCAGGTTCATGGCTGCGACGACCCGGCGCAGTTCCGGCGTTTTTGGCAGTTCAGGCAGCGTCAGGAATTCGCGACGGGTAATTGCTTCTGATTGTTTCGCCAGATAGTTGAGCGGGCGCAGCAGTTTACGCAACAGCATAACCCCCGCCAGCAGGCAGGCCAGACTACAGGACAGCATCCACACCAAATTGCCTACAGTGCTGCTCCACAAACGTTGCACCGCAAAAATGGGGTCACTGGTGACCTCCACGCGGGCGGCCTGCTGCCAACCGCGCATAATGGTGGCATTGCCCGTTTGCGGGACCACATCCACCAGATCCACAAACCAGCCGGGTACATCCGGGATCGACGCCGCCGCGTGACGTTCCAGCATCGTTGTACCGTTGGTCAGATCGACGATGCGGATTTTTTGATAGTAACCACTATCAAAAATAGAGCTCACCATCAGCTCGATCATCGCCGGATCGTTGACGTTCGGTGTGAGTGAAACCCCCAGAGCCGTTGCCGCATCCTGGGCATGCGCCAGCAGCTGGTTGTTGTATTGATGGCGGGAGCTTTCCAGCGTCACAATAAAACTGCCGCTGAAGACAATCATCATGAAAAGAGAAATAGAAAAAAGTAACTGTTTAAAAAGTGACACTGACGTTCCCTATTTATCTATCGGGAAGCCTTCTTCCCGCATTTTGGTGAATACTTGCTGCCAGCGAGAAAGTCTCTTGCTGTCCCCAATACGTTTTGTGTTCTGGTTGCCCGGCAGCCACAGGCCGCTATCGTTAAATGAGTACACTGGTAATAAATCCTGACGCTGGCTGGCCGGTGAAAGGGTGTTTGTCAGACTATCGAGAACCAGAGGGATGGCGTCAGGCGTGGCATACCAGGTCAGTACCATATGTGCGCGGTTTAAACGTAGGGCTTTAACGTAAGTGATACGCAGCTTCTCTTCGGAAACGCCCAACTGCCGCAGCGTGAAATATTTCGCGATGGCGTAGTCTTCGCAGTCTGCTTTACCCTGGCGCAGGGATTCCACTGGCGTCGCCCAGTAGTCGACGTTGTGCCAGACGTCGCTATCCTCGGCGTAACGGAGCTGGGTATTAAAAAACAGATTTACCGCGCGCAGCTGTGTTTGCTCATCGGCATGGCGCAGTTGAATTAAGAGCTGTTGCCAGGCATTGATGCGCTGTTGTGCCGCAGCGCTGGCAGGGCCATAGAGGGCATCGGACTTCTGCATGATGGTGGCAAAATCCCACGCCGCGCGCAGCGAATTGACCATCAATAGCAACAACAGCGCCCCTGGGATCTGCCAGAGGCGAAGTAAGCGAGTGAGTGAACAGACGCTTATTTTTTTCAAGGGTGATGCTGACACGGTGTAGGAGGCTGATTTCCCGTATGTTTACAGGCATAAGGCGCCAGCCATTTTTTGCGCAGCTGTACATTAATAGGGGAAGCGAAAATGGTTTTCAGTGAACTGTCGATGAACGCCACAAACTGCGGATCGTTTTTGCGCATCATAATGGCATAGTGCATATCCGCGCCGATGGTTTCGGCTGACACGCTAAATGTGTCAGGCAGTTCACTCTGATTAATCAGCGGCCAGGCCAGGATATCATCGATAAACAGCGCTGCAGATTCATTCTGCGCCATTTTATTAAACGCCCCGTTTATCGTGGTAGTGGTTATTGTTGAAATATTAAGATGCTGTTCCCGGTTCGCCTTATTGAATTCCAGCAAATCTTTTGAACTGCCTGTCAGGCTAACCGTTCGTCCTTTTAAGTCAGCCAGGGAGTGGATATTGTTTTTACGTAAAGAGATGATGCGCATTTTCGCGATGTAGTAGTTAACGGAAAATGAAACGCTGGAGGTCCGCTCTGGCGCGTTAGTATTTACGCCACAGTCCATGTCTATTTTACGTGTTTTTAATGCAGAAAAGCGTTCCGCAAAATTCACCGGAATATAATGAATGGTTAAGTTATTGAGCTTGAGATACTGCCGCAGTTTGTCCGCAATCAGGTTACACACCGCAATGGTATACCCCGTTACCTTGCCGTTTTGGTCGGTAAAGGAAAACGGCGGCAGCTGGCGATAACCCACGTTCAGTACGCTGCTGATTTGTATGTGTTCCAGCGTGGCGGCATTCTGCTGCGCCATCAACACAGGGGACACGGTGAGGCCAGCCAGTAAAATCAGCCCCTGCGCTACACGTTTTATCCGGGCCATCTCATGCTTAATTATATTTTTCATAATCAAAACCGATCTTCTTTTTTGCTGACGTTAATGCTTTCAGATTATCTGACATGGGAATATTTAAATTGATGGCTTTCGGCGGTATTGGAGACTGAAACCATTTATTGTACAAGGTCGTAAACTCACCGCTGGTCATCAGAGAAGATAACGTGTCATCCACAAAAGCTTTAAATTCTTTATCGTGTAAAGGGAGCAGCAGTCCCGCCGGAAGTGGCGCACTGAGCGCAATACGGGATAGCATATATTCATCCGGGTTGGCGGCCTGCGCAATCATCCCTTTTAATAATACGGTGCTGGAAATCAGCGCCGGATAGGCGCCGCTCTGAACGCCATTGAAGGCGACGTTGTTGTTAGTATCCAGCTCAATATTAATGTTAAGCGCGTTGGCGGTATTAATTTTCTGTAGTTGCTCAACGTAAACTGTGCCGCTTTTTACCAGCACGCTGTGCCCGGAAAGTGCTTGTAGATTGCCATTATAATCATTCCTACGCATCACATAGCGAGTGCTGGAAAAGTAAAATGGCAATGAGAATTCACTAATGCTGTGGCGACCCTTCGAATAAAAAGCCGGAATGCACATGATATCGGCCATGTGTTTTTTAATGAGCACAAACTGAGATGCCGAGTTTGCGCGCACCCATTGCGTTTTCAATGATTTAAGCTGCAGTTTGGTTTTCAGCGCAGCGACGATATTTTTACAGATATCAATGGAATAGCCAGCAGGTGACTGGCCTTCCTGGTACGAGAAAGGAAAGGCATCATCCTGGTAACCGAGGGTGATAGTTTTCATTCTGGCAATCTTCTCCAGCGTGCGCTGTTCGGGCGAAACATCCGTCGCGCAGCGTGCAGAGAAAGGGATTAACAGCGCAGCGGCAAGCACAATACGCGTTGCCAAACGCAGGCAATTAGTCATGCATAACCTCTTCTGCAAGGGCTTCATCGGCAAAAGCAGACAACACGTCACGCTCGCGCAGCGGATAGCTGAAGAAATATCCCTGCACATGTTGGCACTTAATTTCGCGCAAAATGTTGCGCTGGAGCGGTGTTTCCACCCCTTCCGCGGTGACGGAGATATTGTACTTTTGCGCGAACTGGATAAGCATCACAATCAAGTACTGGCTGGCATTATCCTGCTCTAATTTATCGATAAGCGTGCGGGCAATCTTGATGCGCGTGAAGGGGTAGACCAGCAAATAGTCCAGCGCGGCGTAGCCTGTTCCCAGATCGTCCATTGCGATGTCGATCCCCATCGCGCGGATCTCTTTCAGTACCGGGAGGGCAATAGACTGATCCAGTTTCTCGGATTCGGTGATTTCAATTTCGAGTCGATTGGCTGACAGTTGGCTGGTGCGTAACGCTTCTTTGATGACGTCGACCAGCCCTGGGCTGTGTAACTGATTGGCTGACACATTGACGGCAATGCGGATGTGTTCCGGCCATTTTGCTGCGACGGCGCAAGACTGGCGAATGACCCATTCACCTAAACGCACAATCAGGCCCGAGCTTTCAGCAATATTGATAAAGTAATCCGGGTAAATCAGCCCTTTCGTCGGGTGATTCCAGCGGATCAGAGATTCGTAGCCGTGAACCGTTTCATCCTGCAGATTAACGATGGGCTGGTAGTAAAGTTCGAACTGCTCGTTATCAATACCATCAATAATTTCCTGATTAATGAACAGGCTGTGGCTCTGTTTCATCACCATGCCGTCTTCGAAGAAATGGAAGCAACCGCGGCCATGGTGCTTGGAGGCATACATGGCCAGATCGGCATTGATCATCAATGTTGAGGTATTATTGCCCTGATAAGGGGCGCTGGTAATGCCAATGCTGCAACTGATAGAGAACGTGTGGGTGCTCCAGCTAAACGGTGTGCTCAGCGCGCGCAGAATACGTTTCGCCAGCCGGTTCGCCTCTTTAACGGCGTTGTCGCTGACCTGTTGCAGAATCGCAAACTCATCCCCGCCCAGACGTGCCGCCATATCGTTTGGCCCCAGCAATAATTGCAGGCGCTGCGCCACGTTGATTAACACTTCATCGCCGGCTTTATGGCCGAAGGTGTCGTTTACCGGCTTGAAGTTGTCGAGGTCAATCAACAGCAGGTTGAACGGTTTCTCTGCCTGCTGGACTTCACTGACGCGTTTATCCAGCGCCAGTCCGAAAGAGACGCGATTGGGTAAGCCTGTCAGCGAATCATGATGGGCCATATGCTCCATCTTTTGTGACATCTCATGCATACGCTGTAGATAGCCGCGTTCTTTCATCGCGACGCGCAATTTTTCAATGGCGCTGGCGAGATGTCCAATCTCATCATCCTGGTCAAGATAGGGGGTGACAGAGTCGGTTTCTTCGCGGGCAATGCGGGTAATGGAGTTAATTAGCAACGGAACCGGGCGGAACAGACGGCGCATGAACAGCGTCACCAGCGTCAGCGTTGCCAGTAAAATGAGGACGAAAATGATACTGCTCTTTTTCAACATCGCATCATAGGCAGCGTACAGATCACTCTTCTTACCAATGCTGCTTATCAGGCTGCCGAGGATTTCACCTGAGGGCGTCAGAACAGGGACGGCGCTGATGAAGCACGCTTCGCCGTTGATCTGGGCAAATCCGATATAGTCGTTGACCAGCACATCGCGTGGCAAACGCCCGGCGAAGGAGATTACCCCGTCGCCTTCTTCAGACTTATTGTTGATACCCACGAAACCTTTATCGGGCGTATACAGGAACATCCAGGTGGGATTGTGCGTTTGCGCTGAGGCCAGTGCCAAAACGTCTACCGGGTTATAGCCGGTCTGAATAATGGAGTCGGTATCGCCAAGCTGTCTGTCCGAGACAATACGGGATATTTGCCCCGTGTCGCGGGTTTCAACCGAAACGGTGGTATATACGCTGCGGATGATGTAGGTCATGATCTGGGCGTTGGCTTCTGCTCTCTGTACCCACTGCTGATAAGAAAAGTTGTCGATCAGGCTCCAACTGGTAAAGGCACCAGCACCAAACGCAATAATGATCCCCGCCAGCAAAAACTGTGTTATTTTGCCGGTGATCGAATGTTGCCATCCTTTTATTGCCTTTAGGGAAAACAGAGACGTGGCCACGGATTCTTTTTAATTCCTGAAAATACACATATATGCTGAATTAAATTTCTTTTATGACTTAATGAAATAACAATATGGGTATTTTTGTTACAAGTAAGTAGATGAAAGGTGTGAAACTCTCAGGTACAACATTTAATTAACACTGGAGCTGAATAGCTAACGATAAAATAACGGTGTATAAATATAAGGATCGCTGTACATTTCGTCAACAGGTAAAAATGTACATTAAAACACAATTTCATTCAGTGGTGATGTGTCGTATTAATGTTGACATTAATGCCTGTAAGGAATGTTTTTTGTACACACGTTAAAGATGTGCGATGGATATGCTGGCGGTGCTGTGTTTTTACACTATTAATCAATTGATTAGGTGGCTTATTAACTGGTGAGATAAAAATAAAAATATCATGATATGTCCATTTTTATCTATAAATGATGGTTTATTTTCTGATGCGATATGAATAAGATGCACGCTTCAATGTAGAGCCTTTTTTATTTTCTCAGTGTGCGGTTAATGTCATCAATTTTACAATGGTTAATGACTGGCCCAAATGGATTTGTTTGCGACATTAGAATCTGGATTAAAGTCCTATTGGTATAGTGTATAGCGGATAAATTGATTTGGACGCAATAATAAATACAAACACTGCAAAAATCACGCGTGAATGGTGTCTGCCGCTTGCTATTCCTGGCCTTTTTTATCCACTGGCACACTATCTTAACGGTTACTGCATTCTTAATAATACTCTATTAACCGTTTACGATCTCAAATTAGCCGTATTTTCCGCCGCATTGGTTCTCTTTGGTTATCGGGTTCTGCCGGGGATAATGCTGTTTCTGGCGGTGATGTTTTGGGTTGGTCCTGCAGGCGAACACGTGGATGCGTTGTGCCTGACGGCGGCATCGACGCTGAGCTATGCCATTTATCGTAAAGTGACGGGCAGACGCAGTAGCGCCAGCTTTAGCCGGATCACCATCAGCCTGAATCGTATGATTTGGCTCTGCGGCTACAACATTTTGCTGTATCTGCTTTTCAGCAAAATTTTCGCCTTTGTGGTTCCCCACAGTCAGCGATCGGATGTGGCGAACCTGCATATTATGAGTCTGGAAATGCTGGTGCGTGTCCAGGGACTTGCTAACGGTTGCCTGACGGGGATCCCCTTTTTCTATAAAGCATTTCGCATCCTGCGCCGACCGTCCTGGTTGTTTACCTTTATTAAGTCGATCGGCGAGCAATGCAAAGGCAATGTCACGGTATACGGCGTCATGGCGTGGTGCACCGTGCTTATTGGTCTGATGCTATGTTTAACGTCGCCCTATAACTCGAATATTTTCTTCTCATTCTACAGTCTGATCCTGCTTTTCCCGTTGATGCTGTGGGGAGCTATTAAGATTGGCCACTCATTTACGATGCTAGTGTGGACGGTGGTATTAATTATTCTGGGCAAGCATAACGATAATTATATCGCCAGCGATGAGAGTTTCATGCTGCACCAGGCTATGGTTTCAACGCTTATTTTTATCTTTTCACTCACCATTGTGATTATGGGCGCGCTGGCAAAATTTACCCGTCAACGATTTAGCCAGGCGCTGGTATTAGGTCTGACCGACCCGATGACGGGCATGGCAAACTTGCGGGCGCTGAAGACGGAGCTGTTTCCGACCGACCATGCGACGGTGGGCCTGATTCAACCTCCCGAACTGGAGCTTTTTTCCCGCCGCTACGGTTTTCATTTTCGTACCCGTTATCAGAAAATTTTGGCTGAGCATTTGCAGAAGCATTTGGTCGAAAGTGAGAAGGTCTATTATCACGCCGGTTATGATCTGCTGATCAGGCTGGAAAATTGTACCTGGGAGCGGTTGTGTGATTTATACCAGGCCGCTAACGGTTTTCGCCTTTTTCATAATAATCAGCGGCTGGGGTTTCGCAGTGGTTTGGGCTATTGCCTGATTCACGATGTGAGCGATGACATCTATCAGTTGGTGGGGAAACTGGGCATGGTCGCGGGGTTGTCTCTGACCAACGGCAGACCCGAAAACCTGGAAACACAACATAGCCGCATGCTCGGCAACCATATTGTGGATAAAACCGATATTCGCACGGCGTTGCAAAATGCGTTGGATAACAATGCGTTTGTGCTGATGGCCCAGCCTATTGTCAGCACCCAGGGCGAAGAACACTATCATGAAATATTGATCCGCATGTTAAACGATAAGGGTGAATTTATTTCGCCAAACAGTTTCCTGCCGGTGGCGCATGATGCGGGGCTGGCACCGGAAATCGATTTATGGGTCATCGAAAATACGCTCAAAGCCATGTGTCACCATCCACAGCGTTGCTTTTCTATTAACCTGGCACCGGTGACGGTGTGTCGTTCAAATATTGTCTCGAAGATCACCCAGCTCTTACAGGAATACGCCGTCGCGCCGCAGCGAATTATTTTTGAGATTACCGAAGCGGATACGCTGTCCGATAAACAACAAACCGTAGAAACGCTGCGTTTAATTCGCCAATTAGGCTGCCGGGTGGCGATTGATGATTTTGGTACCGGGTTCGCCAGCCATGCGCGTTTGATGAATATCGAGGCGGACATTTTGAAAATTGATGGCTCGTTTATTCGGCGGATCACGGAAAGTGAAATCAGCTACTACATCGTTGAATCATTCTGCCGCGTTGCCGAAATGAAAAACATGCAAGTCGTCGCCGAATTTGTGGAAAACGCCAGTATTCAGGCATGCCTGGAGCAAATGAACGTGGGGTGGTTGCAGGGATATCACATTGGTAAGCCGACACCGCTGCTCACGCTGAAATAGCGTGGCGCCAGCATAATTCTGACTCAAAAAAAGAACAGCGCCTTCTCAGACAGAGAATAAAAAATATGAGTGACATGATTAAAGTAAAAGAACGCCCGGCGGCCATATCTTCAGACGGACCCACTGCACGAGTGCTCACCTGGCTGCACAGTATTCACCTGGGTGTCGCGATGAAACTCGGCATGATTCTGGTGGTGTGCATTGCCACGCTGCTGATTGGCGCCTCTTTTATGTTATCGAATTATCTGTCCAGCGAGCTGCAGGTTAATGCGCTGGAAATGATCAAAACCAACACCCGTATTTTCCATAATAGTATTGCTAATGAGTTCCAAAGGGTCACCCGGGATGCGGAACATTACAGCAATGTTTACATTAATAACTATCAGAATGTAGCCAATAAGCCACTGCGCTCTATGGACGCGTCTGAACTAAAAGCCGTTTTGAGTAACCCCAATACAAACGACCATTTCACCGAATTAACCAGCGTCTTTGCCAGCACGTTTATTCTGCAGGGCGAGCAGTTTGTTCGTGTCAGCAGCACGTTGCTGGCCAGTTCAGGTAACACGGCGACGACAACGGCACTGGGGCGCGATAATCCGGCATTGCCATTACTGCTGAAAAATAAACCGTTTTCTGGCGTGGTCACGCTGTTTGGTAAGCAGTTTATTAGCCACTATGAGCCGATTGCCGATAAATATGGTCAGGTGATTGGTGCCGTGGCGGTCGGGTTTGATGTCAAACAGACCCTGCAACCGATCATCAGGCACTTACTCGATGTACATATTGGTAAAAATGGTTATGCCTACGTGCTGGACGCCGGGTTTGATCCCGGACGTATGCTGTCGCATCCTTCGTTGGCAAACCAGCAGGTGGTGAATATTACTGACGCCAACGGTTATAAGCTGTTTGCCGATATCCTCGAACATAAAAATGGCATCACCTACTACAACTGGGTGAGTGGTTATGGTGTCGCACCTAAGACCAAAGTTGCCGTCTATGAGTACATTGAAGGGATCAACTGGATCATCGCCACCACCAGCTATGTGGATGATGTCGCCAAGAGCAGCAATCTTGTGCGCAATGGCCTGTTGCTGTTCACCGCGTTGCTGTTGCCCATCATTTTATTGCTGATTGCGATTGCCAGCCGCTTCCTGATTTCACGCCGTCTAAACCGTGTGCTGAGAATTGCGCAGACCATCGCGGAAGGTGACTTAACGGTGGATGTGCAGGTCGATCATCCTGATGAAATTGGCGAACTGCTCGGCGCGGTAGAAATGATGCGCCAGCGCCTGCACTCGCTGGTGGGAGATATGGTGTCTCATGCGAACTCAGTGCACCAGGCATCATTGCACATCACCGAGGCGGTAGACGGCCAGGCCTCAACCAGCGTGGAAACCTCATCTTCAGTGGCTGAAATTACCTCCACCATGGAAGAGCTGTCGGCCTCTTCCACCCAGATAGCCGAGCATTCGCGGGCGGTGGTCGATATTGCCAACCAGACGCTTGAGGATTGCAATAAAGGCTCGGATTCGATGTCGCAGCTGCTGATGCGCATGACGGATATCGACAACGATAACCAACAAAACATGCGTGAAATCATGATGCTCGGCAACAAGTCGACGGAAATCAGCCGCGTGATGGTGATCATTAACAGTGTGGCGGATCAAACCAAACTGATCGCCTTTAACGCCGCGCTGGAAGCGGCCAGCGCCGGAGAAGCCGGGAAACGTTTCTCCGTGGTGGCGGCTGAAATCCGTCGTCTGGCGGATTCAGTCACCGAATCGACGGTTGAAATCGAGAATAAAATTAGTGAAATCCAGAACGCGATTAATCGCCTGGTGCTGAACGCGGAAAAAGGTGGCGAGAGCATAAAATCGGGGACGAGGGCGTGTCAGCTGAGCGCTGAGCACCTGAATGATATCGTCGTTACCGCAGAGCAAACCTCTACGGCAGCGCTGCAGATCTCGCTGTCTACCCAGCAGCAGAAAACCGCCAGCAATCAGGTGGTTATGGCGCTGCGTGAAATTGTTGTCGCCAGTAACTACACGTCGCAGTCGATCAAAGACATTCTGATTGTGAGTCAGGATATGACACAGCTGTCGAAGGCGCTGAAAGAGGCCTCTGCATCATTCACCCTGATGGATATGGATGCATGAGTAGCCGCGGTATTCGGGTACTGATCCTGGATTTGGGCAGCGTCTCGCGCAACCAACTGGTCAAGCAACTGGAAGATCATCCACATATTTCGGTGGTTGGGCAGGCGGCCCATCGCCGCCAGGCAATGCGGTTGTTGCAACAGTTAGGGCCTGATCTGCTGATCCTGACGCTGGAAACGTCGACCGCCGATAACGTCGAGATCGTCGAAACCATCATGGCGACCAGCGCAATCCCTATTCTGGTCATGCATTTTGGTGGTGAAAATGCAGGCGATGAGGATTACATTTCTCGCGGGGCGCTGGCGGTGTTGCACCATAACTACGACTCTCCACTCGCCACCCGGACGCTGCATCGACAGGTGGAACTGCTGGTGGGCGTAAAGGTCATCCGTCATATCAAGGGGTTACGCTACCCTGCCGAACCGAGTGTGTCGGGCACGCGTTTGGCAATGGAAACGGTTGAGACCACGGCCGACTGGCCCTATGTGCTGGCGATTGCCTGTTCGACCGGTGGGCCGCAGGCACTGAGCAAACTGTTGCAGGATTTACCCGGTACGTTCCCGTGTCCGGTACTGATTGCCCAGCACATTGCCGATGGTTTCGCCAAAAACATGGTGCACTGGCTGGACAGCGTAACCGATCTGAAGGTACGGCTGGCACAGGATAATGACCCGGTGGAGGCCGGAAATGTCTATATCCTGCCACCGGAACAGCATCTGATCGTCAAAAGTAACCAACGACTGGCGACGGTTCCACGACAAGAAAGCGACGTGTATCACCCCAGCTGCAATCTGTTACTGGAGTCGGTCGCTGAGGTGTTCCGCGAAAAAGCGGTCGGGCTGATCATGACCGGAATGGGCAGCGATGGATGTCGCGGCATCGAGCTTATCGTCCAGCGTGGTGGGCGAACGCTGGCGCAAGATGAAGAAAGTTCGGTGGTCTTTGGTATGAACAAGAACGCGATTGATAAGCAGCTCATACACCGCACGATCCCGCTGAATGGCCTCGCGAAGGTGCTGCTTTCGATGGCAGGTCACGGGCATTTCGAGAGTACATTGCCATGATACCCAACCTTCCAGAATATGCCCGCTTGATCAAAGAACGGGTGGGTTTGCACTTTGATAATGCGATGGAAGCGCTGCTGAAATCGGCGCTGAGTCAGCGCATGGCTGAGCGTAATATCACTGATTACTATGAATACTATGAAAAACTGCGGCTGTCGCAGGACGAGTTTGATCGCTTTATTACCCTGATTACGATTAACGAAACCTATTTTTTCCGTGAAAGCGACACGCTGGATTTAATCTGCGAAAAATGGGTGCCGCGCATCATGCAGCAGCGTAGCGGTCCGGTGCGTATTCTTAGCGCAGGGTGTTCATCAGGGGAAGAAGCCTACTCGCTGGCTATCAAACTGCATGAAAAGTACCAGGATGGGATGGCGGAACGGGTTGAACTCTACGGCTGTGATATTGACCCGGCAATTCTCGCGAAAGCCAGAAATGCCAGCTATTCCAGCTACTCGTTTCGTGGCGTCGATCCGTTAATTCAGCAGCGCTATTTTACCCGTACGGGAAACCAGTTTCGGCTGCATGACGCCATCCGTGAAAAAGTGTCATTCCACCGCACCAACATCATCAAAGAGCAACTGCTACCGGAAGTGGATATTATTTTGCTGCGCAACGTGTCTATCTATTTCGACACGCCGACCCGCCGCGAGCTGCACGCAAATTTGCAAAAAATGCTGCAGCCGCACGGCGCTTTGTTCTTCGGCAACGCAGAAACGCTGGCGAACAATTTCGATATCCTGAAGCTTGAGCAGGAAGAGAGCATTTTCTATTTTTGCCACCACGCTGAATCTCCTCGGGTGGTGCCAACACCACGGGCTACGCCGCGCGCGACCGTCACCGCCCCCGTTGTTGCCGTCGAGCCTGCCGCACCCGCGGCGCTTAAGTCTGACGACTGGCTGAAAAAGGCGCGTGCCTGCCTCGATGAAAAACGTTTTTCCGATGCTGAAAAGTGTATCGCCTGCGTATTACGCAGCGATCCGGGCCATCAGGATGCGCTGCTGATTCAGGGCGTGATTGCGCTTGAGCAGCGAGAGTTCTCGCAGACCACCGGCAATGCGCAAAAGATCCTCGCCCAGGATGAATGGTCGGCAGAGGCAAAAATGTTGCTCGGTCTGGCGATGATGTGGCAGCACCAGACGCAGCAGGCGATTGCCTGGTTCAAACAGGTGGTCTATCAGGAACCGGGTTACTGGCCCGCGCATTATTATCTGGCCGAAATGTATCGCCAAAGTGAACTTCACCAGCCCGCGCAGCGGACTTATCGCGTGGTGATGCAATTACTTAACGATGAAATCAACAATCCTTCAACGGTGTGTCGTCTACGTTTGCCGATGGTCTTTCCCGGCACGACGTTTCGCTTTCTGTGTGAACATCAACTGGCGCAATTCGCCCATCAAAGCGGGTAATAAGAACGATTATGGCTATCGATCTGAAAAAATTCGTTCTGCGTTTTATTGATGAAGGGAGAGGGCATTTGCAGACGCTCAGCGAGGGGGCCTTTCTGCTCTCTGCTGGGGAACATACCGATGCCGGGATAGGTGAGATGTTTCGCGCCGCGCATACCCTGAAAGGGGGCGCACGGATGCTGAAACTGCAAAGTATCGCCGATGTCACGCATCACCTGGAGGACGTCCTGAGCGAACTGCGGGAAAAAAAACTGACGCCGGACCGGGCGCTGGGCAACCTGATTCATGAAGCGGTGGAGTATCTCTCAAACCAATTGACCCAGCTTTTTGTCAGCGCAGGGGATAACCAGCTGCCGCCTGCGGATGCGGGGCTGTGTGAACGTCTTGCCTGTGCGAGCCGTGGGGAAGCTGCTACGTTGGCGGTGGAGGCGGTTATTCACGCGGACAAACCCACGCCGTCGGCGGCGTCGATTACCGTGGACGGTGGCATTAAGCAGGCTGACTTCGTGCGCGTTAAGCTCAACAAGCTGGATGATCTGATCGACATTCTGGGGGAAGTGGTCGCCGGTCATGACCGCCTGGAACAGCAGATACAGAATCTGAGTCACATTGTGCCGCGGTTGTTAGGGCTAAGCGCAGAGCAGCTTCGTCAGCAGATCCGCGATTTCAGCGCCCAGTTAAAAGAGAGCGTACAGGTTCAGCATTTGCAGATGTTTGAACTGTATGACGTGGCGGCGCGGATCCGCATGCTCCCGCTTTCCACGCTCTTTGAGCCGATTTCATTGCAGGTGAGTGAGCTGGCCTCCACGCTGAATAAGCAGGTGGTCTGCCGCTTTGTGGGCGGGGAAGTGGAGATTGACCGCCAGCTTATTGACCGGCTATCGGAGTCGCTGACGCATCTACTGCGCAACGCGGTCGATCACGGCATTGGTGACATTGATGAGCGGTTGGCGCTCGGTAAATCCACGCGCGGTACGATCACCATCACTACCCAGCAGGATGGCAGCGGAATATTACTGCGGGTGGAAGATGATGGCCGTGGGCTGAACTATCCGGCCATCAGCGCGAAGGCGGTCAGTAGAGGACTGGTTCCCGCGTCGATGGCCGGGCAGCTCTCTGAGCAGGAGTGTAATGAGCTTATTTTTCATCCCGGTTTTTCAACCAGCAAAATCGTTTCTGAACTGTCCGGTCGCGGCGTCGGTCTTGATGTGGTGCGCAAAACGGTGGTGACCGATTTGCAGGGGGATTTGCAGGTGTACAGTCGGCAAGGTGTCGGAACGAGTTTCACGCTGCGTCTGCCGGTATCACTGACAATGATGCGTATCCTGCAATTTGAAGAGCAGGGACACCTGTTTGGGTTGCCCGCTCAGTACGTGGTTGAGGTGGTGGAGTACACCCCGGAAGGGATCAGCGATATTGCCGGACGCCCGGCCATTATTTTGCATAACGAGTTTATTCCGGTGGTTTGCGCAGGCCTGCTACTCGGTATACACGCACGTCAGGGAAGCCGCTCTCCGGCGGGGCAGCGCTTAATCATTGTGCAGAATCAGTACAGCAAGATGGCGCTGCGGGTCGATAAGTTGCTCGATGAGCGCAAGATGATGATCAAACCGCTACCGAAGCATATGCAGCAGCAATCGCTGGTATCCGGAATGGTCCAGACGCCGGAGAACCAGCTGGTCAGTATTTTACAAGTTCCGGCGTTGATGGCGATGGCGCAGCAATCGCGACAAACCAGTACGCCCGTAAAACCGGTGAGCGTGGCGCAAAACGCCTGGCATGTGCTGGTGGTTGATGACTCGCTGAATACCCGCGAGATAGAAAAGAATGTACTGGAAGCGCACGGCTATCAGGTGACGCTGGCGGAAGATGGGCTGTCAGGCTTGCAGAAAGCGAAACTGACCCAGTTTGATGCGGTCCTGACGGATGTCGAAATGCCGTTTATGGACGGTTTTACCTTCACAAAATCGCTGCGTGGCGAGAAAAACTACCAGCACACGCCGATTATTATCGTGACCTCCCGCGCCAAGGAAGAAGACCGGCGGCGCGGTATTCAGGTAGGCGCGGATGCCTATATTGCCAAGGGCGATTTCGAGCAGGACAGCCTGATAAAAACCTTAAAAATGCTGTTGTGCTGAGGGCACAACACCGAGAGAGACGATGCGAATTTTATTAGTTGATGATGATCTTTTTGCCGCTGAACTGGCATCCGTCTTCCTGGAAATGGACGGCTACGAGGTGGTGATTGTGGAAAGCGCCATCTCTGCCTTAGCGTGCCTGGATTCGGATAAAACACTCGATCTGGTGATTAGCGACCTGTATATGCCAGAGATCAGCGGACTGGATCTGCTGGCGCTGCTGCGTGCCCAGGGCTGGTCTAAACCGTTTATTTTGCTGAGCGCCAATGAAGTGACGGCCAGCGATGTGCCGTATGATCGCTGGGTGAAAAAAGATGAAAATCTGGCGGAAAACCTCGGTTCCGCGGTCAATGCGCTGCTGCAGCCTGCTACTGAATAAGTCAAAAACCTCACGATGAAACAAGAAAATAAGCACCTTGCTATGGCTGCCGCTCAGGAAAAAATCTCACGGCTGAGACAGGGGTTTTTACGCCGCATTCCCGATATGCTGGCACAAGCGGACAGGCTATTGGTGCAACTGGTCGCCGAACCCAGCGAGGTTTGTCGTAAACAGCTGCATATTTTGCTGCACAGTATTCACGGGTCTGCCGGATCTTTTGGCTTTGCTCCGCTCGCTACTGCCTCCGCGGAAGGTGAGCGATTACTCACCGAGCCGGAGCAATGCACATTACATTGCGATGAGCTGCGGAGGATCCTCCGTTGGCTGTATACCCTGACGCAAGAACAGCTCAGTCTTGAGCATCGTATCAGCGACACAGGCTTCAAATTACCGAACCCTGAGGAGCGTCCAGAGGAGGCGTTTGTCCGCCGTACCAGTAAACCGATCTACCTGTGCGATGATGACCTTGATCAGGTTGAACTGCTCGCCACCCAACTGCGCTGCTTTGGTTTTACCTGCCATGTCTTTGCGAATACCGAGGACTTTACCCAGGCCGTACTGGCGCAACCACCTTCCGTGGTGATCATGGATGTCAGCTTTCCGGACAACGCCTACGGCGGCCCGCTGACCATGTCGGATCTGAAAAAGAAAGTTGGCACCGCTTTCCCGGTGCTGTTTCTCTCCTGTCACAGCGACTTTACGGCGCGCATTAACGCCATAAAATCGGGCTGCGACGGCTACTTTGTTAAACCGGCGTCTATCACCGATTTAGTGCAGGAGCTTCACCGCTTAACCCAGCCGTCGCTAAAGAAACCCTATCAGATCCTGTTGATTGACGATGAGCCAGCGGTCGCGGAATACAACGCGGAAATGCTGCGGATGGCGGGAATGGACGTGCATGTGCTGGAGAAACCTCAGTATTTGCTGCATGTGCTGAACGCCCAGCCGATTGATCTGGTACTGATGGACTACCACATGCCTGAGTTTAGCGGCGTGGATCTGACCAAACTGATCCGCCAGATCCCGCAGCACATTGGCCTGCCGATTGCCTATCTTTCCAGTGAAACTAATAAGACGGCGCAGTTTGGCGCCATGAGTATTGGGGCGGAGGACTTTATCCTCAAACAGGCCGATCCTCAGGGATTGATCCATGCCGTGTCGATCCGAGCGGAAAGAATGCGCACCCTGCGCGCCCGGATGTCGCAGGACAGTTTGAGTGGGTTATACAACCACTCGACGACCACCCACTTTCTTAAAAGCGCGATCGCCGAATCTAACTACAGCGGTAAACCGTTCTGCATGGTGATGGTGGACCTGGATCATTTTAAAAATATTAACGATACCTACGGCCACGTCGTCGGAGACCAGGTGATTGTCGGCATCTCGCAGCTGTTTTCCCATCGTTTACGCAGCACTGACATTGTGGGCCGCTACGGCGGGGAAGAATTCGCCATCATCATGCCGAATACCACCAGCGAAACGGCAGCCCTGGTAGTGGAACGTTTACGCAAGGATTACGAGCAGGTCGCGTTCTCCGTTAATGGTACCTATTTTCACAGTACCTTCAGCGCTGGTATCGCGCAGTGGCAGTTTGGCGATCGTATTGAAACGCTGCGTGAGCGTTCCGATCAGGCGCTGTATGCCGCCAAGCAAAAAGGCCGCAACACCTTCTGTATCGCTGAAGAAAAGGAGAGAGCATGAGCCCACAACTGGAGCAGATCCTGGCGCTGAATCATGGTGAGAAACCCGAGTGTGAAAGCGTCGATGAGCCGCAGTGCACGCTGGTGTTATTTCAGCTGGCGGATAAAAACTTTGCTTTCTACGGCGCGCAGATAAGAGAGATCCTCGCGGAACGTCCTATCTCGTGGGTACCCTGTTGTCCGCCGATGCTTGAAGGCGTGATCAACTATCGCGGGCGCGTGGAGTCGGTCATGAGGCTGGACGGCCTGATTGACAACCCCGTGGCTAACGCCCTGGGGAAACGGACTATCCTGATTGGCTGCGGTGAGAGGATGCAAAGTGGCATCCTGATTGACAGATTGATTGATGTTCTTGAGGTGGTGGAAAGCCAGATTCATTTACCCGGTGATTCACTGCCTCCGGCGCTACAGCCGATTGCGGTCGGGGTGGTCAAGGTGGGCGACACCTGGTTCACCCTGCTGGATCTGAATCTGGTATTTGACCGTTATCAGGAGACCTGTGGTGATGACGCAACCCGTTAACCTGGCGGCCGTGCGCATTCGCATGGGAACGCAGGAGTTTTACATTCCCGCAAGCCAGGTCCGCAACTGCTCGCGGGTGACGCACGTTTCACCGGCTATCCCGCGCTTTAGCCAGTGGCTGGGCATTGCCGATGAACCGCCAGAGGGTGGACATTTGCATTTTTTTGTTCCGCCAAGTGGTGTTGATACTGGCTGGTACTTATGGGGGCAACTGGAGAATGTCATGCTCTCCAGCGACATCATTTTTGCGCTGCCTCCGCTGCTGGCTCACAGCTGTCGCCTGCCCGCGCTACGGGCGCTGGTGGGGCGCGAGGCGCTCAGCCCGCTGTTGAGCTGGGGCTGATAAATACCTCACGCTCTTATCTTTGAGCGTTATATACCGCCGTACTGGCGTCGCCGTTCTAAACGGCGATCGCGCAGGGTGGAATAAATAAAGGCGATAACAAATAGCAGGGAGAATAAGACGACGATGGTCGGGGCCGGTGCGCTGTCGATGAAAAATGACAGGTACACGCCCATAAATGAGGTGGCCATCGACATGACGACGGCGAGTATCAGGGCGTGGGAAAACTGGCGCGTGAGTAAAATTGCAATCGCGCCCGGCGCAATTAACAACGAGATCGACAGAATAATACCCACCGACTTCAGCGTGGCGACGATGGTGAGCGCGATCATACACAGCAGACCATAATGCAGCAGGGTGGTGTTCAGCCCGCAGGCTTTTGCCTGGTGCGGATCGAAGGCGTGCAGCAACAGATCTTTCCACTTTAACCCGATGACAAGGGCAATCCCCAGCGCAATAACCGCCGTTTGTGCGATATCCCCCAGCGAGACACCGAGCATGTCGCCGAACAGAATATGGTCCAGATGAATCTCAGACTGGATTGAGACGTACAGCACCAGTCCTGCGCCAAACATGCCGGAGAAGACGATACCCATCAGCGTGTCGCGTTTGATGCGGCTATTATCATCGAGATAGCCGGTCGCCACCGCGCAGAACAGCCCAGCGATAAACGCCCCAATGGCCAGCGGAATGCCCGCGATGTAAGCCAGTACGATCCCAGGAAATACCGCATGGCTCATGGCATCGCCCATCAAAGCCCAGCCTTTGAGCACCAAAAACACCGACAACAGCGCGCAGGGTATGGCGACGATAACGGAGATGGTCAGCGCGTTCACCATAAAGCTGAACTGAAAGGGTTCCAGCAGGGCGGTTAAGAACATGAGGACTCCTTATTCACCTGGCGGGCGCGGCGACGGTTGGCCAACAGACCGTGTTTTGGCGCGAAGACAAACGCCAGCAGAAACAGCAGTGTTTGCAGAACGACAATGATTCCGCCAGTCGCGCCGTCCAGCCAGTAGCTCAGCCAGGCACCGAAAAAGCTGGTCAGGCTACCGATAGCGACGGCGATAGTGAGCAGCCGGGGAAAGCGATCGGTCAACAGCCAGGCCGTGGCACCGGGCGTCACTACCAGGCAAATCACCAGAAATGCGCCGACAGTTTGTAGCGCCGCAACGGTGGAAACTGAGAGCAGCGTAAAAAATAACAGCTTCAGGCGGCCTGGGTTCAGACCGATAGAACGCGCGTGGTTCTCATCGAAAAAAACCACCATCAAATCTTTCCACTTCAACAGCAGAATGGTGAGTGAGATGACGCCGATAATCGCCAGTTGCAGAATATCTTCCGGTGCAATCGCCAGCACATTACCGAGAATAATGGTCTGAATGTTCACCGACATCGGATTGAGCGACACCATAAACAGCCCGATGCCGAAGAAAGAGGAAAAAATCAGCCCAATGATCGCATCTTCCTTCAGGCGCGAACGCTGGTTAAGAAACAGCATACTGCCCGCTGCCAGCCCGCCAGAAAGAAACGCGCCAAGCGCAAAGGGGAGCCCTAACATATAGGCCCCGGCAACGCCCGGCACAATCGAGTGTGACAGTGCATCGCCAATTAACGACCAGCCCTTGAGCATTAAATAGCAGGAGAGAAACGCGCACAGGCCGCCGACCATCGCCGAGACCCACATGGCGTTGAGCATATACTGGTAGCCAAACGGTTCTGTCAGCCAGTTCATGGTGATTCCCCCTCGTTGGGCGTACGTCGAGAAATAAACGGCCGTTCATCATCGGTGATCACGTGCTGCTCACCGCCGCTTAGCTTCACATGGCGCAGGACGCCGCTGAACGCCAGCTCGAGATTTTCGGGGGTAAAGGTGGTGTCGGTCGGGCCGCTTGCCAGCACCGTCCCTTTGATCATGACCGTGTAATCACAAAACTCGGTCACCGAGCCCAGATTGTGAGTAGAGACCAGCATCGTGCGCCCCTCATCGCGCAGTTCGCGCAGCAGGTCGATGATGCGGGCCTCGGTTTTCACGTCCACGCCGGTGAACGGTTCATCCAGCAAAATGACCTGTCCGTCCTGGGCGATGGCGCGCGCCAGAAAAACACGTTTTTTCTGCCCACCGGAGAGTTCGCCGATCTGCCGATGGCGGTATTCCAGCATATCGACCCGCGCCAGCGCCGCATCCACGCATTGATGGTCGCGTGCGGTTGGTCGACGCAGCCAGCCCATATGGCCAAAGCGTCCCATCATCACCACGTCTTCCACCAGCACCGGAAATGACCAGTCCACCTCTTCCGACTGGGGAACGTAGGAAATCAGATTCTGTTTTAGCGCCTTGCTGACCGGCTGCCGCAGAATGGAAATTTCGCCCTGCGCCAGGCGGACAAACCCCATCAGCGCTTTAAACAGCGTTGATTTCCCGGAGCCGTTGACCCCGACCAGCGCGGCAATCGATCCACCCGGTACCTGAAAGGTGGCAGCGCGCAGCGCGGTGTGCCCGTTGCGATACGTCACCGTCACCTGATTGACGGAAATCGCTGAATGACTCATGGCTGGCTCCCCAAACCTGCGTTAATCCCGCTGACAATGGTTTCCGTTGTCACGCGCAGTAAATCCAGATAGGTCGGTACCGGGCCATCGGCAGCGCTCAGCGAATCGACATACAGCACGCCGCCGTAATGTGCGCCGGACTCACGCGCCACCTGACGGGCGGGCTTGTCGGACACCGTGCTTTCGCTAAATACCGTCGGGATCTGATGAGTTCTGATCGCATCGATCACTTTGCGCACCTGTTTGGGTGTGCCTTGCTGATCGGCGTTGATCGGCCACAAATACAGCTCTTTCAAATCGTTATCGCGCGCCAGATAGGAGAATGCGCCTTCACTGGTGACCAGCCAGCGTTTATTGGCCGGGATTTTTGCCAGCGCCGCATGCAGGGGATCGAGCGTCTGACGAATTTTCGTTTTATAGCGCTCTGCATTGTTCTGGTAGATGGTGGCATTGTCCGGATCGTACTTCATCAGCGCATCGCGGATGTTATCGACGTAAATCAGCGCGTTCTCAGCTGACATCCAGGCATGGGGATTTGGCTTGCCGTTATAGGGACCTTCGCTGATGCCCATCGGCTTCACGCCGTCAGAGACCATCACCTCCGGCACGCCGGATAAATGCTGGTAGAAGCGGGCAAACCACAGTTCCAGATTGAGACCGTTGGAGAGGATCAGCTGTGCGCCCTGCGCGCGTTTAATGTCGCCCGGCGTGGGCTGATATTCGTGAATTTCAGCCCCCGGCTTGGTAATGGAGCTGACCTCGGCTGCGTCACCCGCTACGTTGCTCGCCATATCGGCAATCACCGTAAAGGTGGTGACCACCTTAAATTTTTCTTGCGCCGATGCAGGCGACAGCGACAGCGCCGTCAGGACGCAGGCAAGGAGAAATGATTTCAGATGGGGCAGGCGCGGCATAGTATCCCTCACAAGAAAGTGGTTAATTTATCATCGAATATAGCCTTTGCTATGTTATATAGCACAAGGCATGATAAATGAAAATAATTCTTATTTGTGTAGGGTGCTAAGGATGTATCACCTTCAGGTAATAGTGCCGCGGATTACTAAGGTGTATTATGCATGCAACTTAAATATGGAGGCATCATGTCCGGCAAACGTATTGCACGTGAAAAAATGACGATCCAGAAAATGATCTCGCTGTATGAGAGCCAGTGTCCGCAGGCTTCAGACGAGCCGGGGCATTACGATGCGTTGTTTGCCTATGCGCAAAAACGACTGGATAAGTGCGTATTTGGTGAGGAGAAACCAGCTTGCAAACAGTGTCCGGTGCACTGCTACCAACCAGCCAAACGCGAAGAGATGAAGCAGATTATGCGCTGGGCTGGGCCGAGAATGCTCTGGCGTCATCCGATCCTGACCGTGCGTCATTTGATTGATGACAAACGCCCGGTGCCGGAATTGCCAGAGAAATTTAAGCCTAAGAAATAATGTTGCTGTGTGCCGGATGGCGGCAGCGCCTTATCCGGCCTACAAAGGCATACGCATCTGCGCCATCAGCCACAATCGTTAAACCAGCGCATCCTTATCAATACCCAGTCGCTTCATGCGCGAGAGCAACGTTGTGCGTTTCAGTCCCAGCCGCTGTGCTGCGCCTTTTGGACCGGCGACCACACCGTTGGTTTCTTTCAGCACGCGCATAATCAACTGGAATTCATCTTCGCCTTCCTGCGCAACTTCGGTCGCCACCGGCGGTGTACACGGCGACTGCGTGATGATATCCGGCAGGGACAGTTGCAGTACGTTGCCTCTGGTCAGCAGGACCGCGCGTTCCACCACGTTTTCCAGTTCGCGCACGTTACCCGGCCACTCCATGCCGCTCAATGTGCGCAGCGCTTCAGCCGGAATGCTGTCGATATTGCGCCCCATCCGGCGAGCAATTTTAAAGGTGAAGGCTTTCACCAGCAGCGGGATATCTTCCGGGCGCTCGCGCAGCGGTGGCAGGTGGATCGGGAAGACGTTCAGGCGATAGTACAGATCGTTGCGGAATTCGCGATCGGCCACCATTTTTTTCAGATCGCGGTTGGTGGCGGCGATCAACCGCACGTCGGTCTGGATCAGCTTGTTGCTGCCCAGGCGTTCAAATTCCTGCTCCTGCAGAACGCGCAGCAGCTTAGGCTGTAGCTCCAGCGGCATGTCGCCAACTTCGTCGAGAAACAGCGAGCTTTTATCAGCCAGTTCGAAACGCCCGATGCGCTGCGTACTGGCACCGGTAAACGCGCCACGCTCATGACCAAACAGGTCGCTTTCCAGCAGTCCGGCAGGCATCGCCGCACAGTTCATCTTCACCATCCGACGGGCATTACGTCCACTCAGATTGTGAATAGCCCTGGCAATCAGCTCTTTACCCGTTCCGGTCTCGCCCAGAATCAGCACGGTGCTGTCGCTTTGCGCCACCATCTCGACCTGTTTGAGCACGCTGTACATGGCTTCGCTGCGGCCAATGATTTCACCAAACTCACTGTCCACGTTATTGAGCTGCTCGGTCAATGCCAGGTTTTCATCGACCAGCCGTTCTTTCAGGCGGTGGATCTCCTGGTAGGCGAGGGCGTTATCGACAGCAATGGCCACGCGCTCGGCAATCTGGCGCAGCAGCTTGAGATTGGCGGTAGTGAAGACTTTTTCTTCGCACTGGGCCAGCTTGAGGACGCCAAGCATCGTGTCGCCGGACATCAGCGGCAGCAGACACAGGGTTTGTAACTGGTTGCCCCAGGTGTCAAACAGCATGCGTTCGTAAGGCGCCAGCGCATCACGTTCGCTCAGGTTAATCAGCAGCATCTCTTTGCTTTTGAATACCCGCTCAGAGAGCGTTCCCGCTTCGTCAACTTCGCTCTGCTCGTGCGCCGGATGATGCTCATCCAGATAGTGGGTGGAATAGATGCTCAGCTTATTTTTGCGATCGCTGCGCAGCACGATGCTGATGGCGTCGATATCGAAGTAGTGGTGGATCTCTTTGGCGACTTCGCTGACCAGCTCATCAATGTCCAGTCGGGAGAGCACCGCATTGGTGATGGCGACCAGGATACGAAAGTTGTCACGCTCACGACACAGCAGATCGTAGTCGACGTTGTTGCTGACCCGGTTCTGGATCTGTTCGGCCACGACGCCGACGATCTGGGTAAAGGTTTGCAGGCGGTTGTACTCTTTTTCACTCCACGGGCTGTCTTCGTGGCGGATAAATTCACAGCCGCCGAAGATGCGCCCATCGGCCGCCAGCGGCAGCAGACAGTAGTGACCAAATTGGGAGTACAAGCCGCCGGATGCCAGCTGCGGCCAGGTTTCACTAAACTCATGGTAGCTGCAGTGCAGGGCATCGGGACGAGACAGAATGCGGCGCACCGGACCGTGTGCCAGCACCGTTTCGTCTTCATAATCGATGGGTTTACCATTTTCACGCGTCGTAAAGTAACGCGCACGCTGCGTCTGCGCCTGCCATAACACAATAGCCGCACTGTCGGCCAGCGCCGAACGCTTGACCAACTGTGAAAGCGCCTCACTGAGAGACTGAAGATCGGGCTGCTGTAATAATGTACGAGTGATATCGAACAAGCCTTGCTGTCCGAGGTCGCTCATCGGTGTATACGACATATTGCTTTTCCAGGAAGCACCAACGGTGCAAAAACGGTAAATGAATTATAGGTATAAGTTGAAAATTATTGTCGGATGGCCAGGGTACGCCATCCGTAGGCCCGGTAAGCGAAGCGCCACCGGGCAATATATCAGCATATGCGAGGGAGTGGTTCGGCGTGTGGTAAATCAAGAGTTCGCTTCACGCCATACAGTCCGGCCAGACGAACGCCTTTACGTTCCACCACTTCACCAATCAGCGCTGCATCGCGGCCCAACGGATGCGCGCGTAGCGCGGCAAGCACGCTTTCTGCGGCCTGGCGTTCCACGGCGATAACCAGTTTGCCTTCGTTGGCAAAGTTGAGCGCATCCAGACCGAGCAGTTCGCAGACGCCACGTACCGCTGGCTTCACCGGCAGGGATGATTCGGACAATTCAATGCCGAAGCCGCAGGCCGCCGCAAACTCGTGGGTGACTGCATTCACGCCGCCGCGAGTGGCGTCGCGCAGCGCTTTCACGCCGGGGATGTCACGCAGCGTCTGAATCAGCGGCGTTAACACCGCGCAGTCGCTGACCAGTTCACCGTCCAGCCCCAACTGCTCGCGCAGGTTAAGGATGGTTGCGCCATGGTCGCCGAGCGTTCCGCTGACCAGCAGCACATCGCCTGGGCTCAGGGTTTGTGCACCCCAGTGGATATTGGCGGGGATCGCGCCCATTCCGGCGGTGTTGATAAACAGTTTGTCCGCCGCGCCGCGCTGCACCACCTTGGTGTCGCCGGTGACGATGGCAATGCCCGCTTCGCGCGCGGTGGCCGCCATGCTGTTGACCACGGTTTTCAGCGTGTCCATCGGCAGGCCTTCTTCGAGGATAAACCCGCAGGAGAGGTAGCGAGGGATCGCACCACTGACGGCAACGTCGTTAGCCGTACCGCAGACAGCCAGCTTGCCGATATTGCCGCCAGGGAAGAACAGGGGATCAATCACGTAGCTGTCGGTCGAAAATGCCAGACGGTCGCCTTCAGCCATCAGTTGCGCCAGATCCAGACGCGCCTGATCTTCTTGTTCCGCCAGCCACGGATTCGCAAATGCTTCCATAAACAGGCTATTGATCAATTGTTGCATAGCCTGACCGCCGCTACCGTGGGCGAGTTGTACGCTGTTCATGCTTCACACTCCTGCTGACGATACTGATACCAGGCGGCACACGCGCCTTCGGAGGAGACCATCAGGGCGCCAAATGCGGTCTCCGGATTACAGGTTTTACCAAATAACGGGCACTGATGCGGTTTACATCTGCCGGTCAGCACCTCGCCGCAGCGCGCGCGCGGGTCGTCATACACCTGCTGTGGCGCCGGTTTGAAATGTGCTTCGGCATCAAAACGTTGGTAGTCAGGCGTCAGATGAACGCCGGAGGATTCGATAACGCCCAGACCGCGCCATTCGCTGTCGCCATCGACGCAGAACACCTCGGCGATAGCTTGCTGCGCCAGGGCGTTACCGGCATCCGGCACCACGCGACGGTACTGGTTCTCAACCTGGCTGTGGTCGGCAATTTTCTGCTCAATCAGCATTACCACGCCTTGCAGCAGATCGAGCGGTTCGAAACCGGCGACCACCAACGGGCGATGGAAATCGGAGGCGATGAAATTATAGGCATCGGTGCCAATGACCATGCTGACGTGCCCCGGTGCTAAAAAGGCGTCAATACCGTTATCTGGCTGTTCCAGCAGGCTGCGCAGTGTTGGGATCAGCGTAATGTGCTGACAGAAAAAGTAGAAGTTTTGCACGTCACGCTGTCTTGCCTGCTGGAGCGTGATGGCGGTCGTCGGCATGGTGGTTTCAAAACCCAGACCAAAGAACACGACTTTGCGGGTTGGGTTTTCCTGCGCCATCTTCAGGGCATCCATCGGCGAATAGACGATACGGATATCTGCGCCCCGCGCTTTGGCCTGCAGCAGCGACCCCTGTTTTCCCGGGACGCGCATCGCGTCGCCAAAGGTGCAGAAAATCACTTCCGGGTGGCTGGCAATTTCTACGCAGCTGTCAATTCTGCCCATCGGCAGCACGCAAACCGGGCAGCCGGGGCCGTGAATAAACTCCACGTTTTCAGGCAGCAGTTGGTCAAGACCGAATTTGAAAATAGCGTGGGTATGGCCACCGCACACTTCCATAATG